>Ga0222647_1000001_pt1 | contig 160443 bp, 148 predicted proteins | sample AntAcemetagen333_FD_179864 | JGI IMG/M metagenome (GOLD analysis project Ga0222647, IMG submission 179864) | Saline water microbial communities from Ace Lake, Antarctica - #333 | ecosystem: Environmental > Aquatic > Non-marine Saline and Alkaline > Saline | place: Antarctica: Ace Lake...
TTTGTCCGTAACTTTCGATAAAGTTGTTCATTTGTATTTAGATGATTGCTAGTCAAATAAATATACGGCTTTTAGTAGCCAAAATGAACAGCTTTTTTCAATATTCTACAAATGCACCACGAGTATACAAGTATGAAAAAGTACCTGAATGCCTTGTTGACCACGGTGTTGTTGGGTTTCGTTATGGTACTTACCGTCAATGCTCAAAGTAACCAAGATTTTCGTCCTGATTACGATTATTACAGCGATGAATTTGATTGGAGATGGGACGTTCGTGTTCGGATTTCGGATGGAATAAACAGCGGATTTATTACCCGTTCGGAGGCAAACCGCCTGTACAATAAATTAGAAAATATTGAGGAGAAAGAATACGTTTACGCTGCCGACGGCACGTATGATGCGTGGGAGCAGAATGACGTTTGGCAAGACGTACAATGGCTACACGATTGTGTGGGTTTAGAGCTGCGTGCCAATGACCGAATTTATTACGGATTCAATCAGGTTGGTGCTGCTTACTATGGTTATCCAACTTGGTGGTATAATGGGGGATACAATTTTTACCGTTTCGATAGAAGCGGTTTTGGAAGTATTCGGGTTGGCTACTCCCCGCAATGTTTTGTGCCTGTTTGGGTACCGAACCGCACGGTTTATGTGAATAACTACCAAACTTACGGACATACGTATTACCGTAATGACGGACGCAGCCGAGTTGTGTATAACAATAGCCGGGTGGATAATTCCCGTAATGTTACAAACGCTCCGAGAACAAACGGGCGTAGCAATAGTGCAGTTTACAACAGAAGTGCAAACGTAAATCCTCAGAATAATAGAGGTCGAAACGAAACCTTCGAACGTTCGGTTAATCGTGGTTCAGCAACTTCACGCAGTAACTCTGATAATAATATTGCCACTCGGGTAGAAACCCGTACTCGGGAATACAGTCGTCCAGCTGCCAGTACCGAACGTTCAGTATCCGTAACTCGGAACTACGAAGGAAGAATTGAAAGCTTGAATGAAACGAGAAGCACAAATAGCCAGAATCGTGAATATACTCGACCAATAACTCTAGTAACTGAGAGTTATTCCCCAAGACGAATTAATGCGGGAGGTTCAGAAAGTTTGAATAGTTCAAGTGGTGCTACCCGTTCAACGCCGAGTCCTACTTACAGTCGCTCATCGAGTTCAAGAAGTAGCGTAAGCACTTCCGAAGGTCCCACGAAGTTGTCCGAGGTACGAAGAAGTTCTTCCTCGAGTAGTAGTTCGAGACGAGGAAACTGATTTAGATATGACGTAAAATAATACCCCTTGCTCAAGTAACTGGGCGGGGGTATTAGTACAACTTCTATTGAAGTATTATTCAAATTTATTAAAGAGAAATATCATGTTGAGCGAAGTCGAAGCAGTCAATATAGCCTAACGATATTATTGTGTACTCTTCAATCAATTGTAACTTTACTATCCCACCACGTAGCGTTTGGCTTGAAGTCTTTTTGTAGAAAATTAAGCCGTTGCCTTTCGAGTTCGGGAAGTCTCTCGTTAACAATATTTTTTCGATAAACGGCTCGCTTAGCTTCGTTAAATTCAGGATCTTGGATGGGTAGGACGGCGTTTGTTTCTTCTAACCAATTATTCAGGTTTCTGCGTAATTCTTTTACTTTTTCAGGGTTTTGCTTCGCTAAATCTTCAGTTTCATCAATTGAGGTGGCAAGGTTATAAAGTTCATCCCGACCGTCTTCGTAGTAATGAATGAGTTTCCAGTCGCCATCCCGAATAATGGAAGACGGTTCGCCGCCTTGATTTCCGTAATGAGGATAGTGCCAGTAAAGCGAGCGTTTGTTGATTGAATTGCCTTGTAAAAGTGGTACAATACTTACGCCATCGAGGTGTTGGTTTGGTTGTTGTGGAAGTCCAGCTAATTCTAAAAGTGTCGGGTAAAAATCAGTTCCCGTAACGGGCGTTTCAATAAGTTTGGGAGCGTCTGGCATCCACGGAACATGAATGAAGTAAGGTTCCCTAATTCCACCTTCCCATTGATAACCTTTTCCTCCACGAAGCGGAAGATTTGAAGTAGAAAATGCATCTCCTGAAGCTACACCGCCATTATCCGAAGTGAAAACCACAATCGTATTTTTATCTAATCCTGATTCCCGAAGAGTTTTCAAAACCAACCCGACGGCATCGTCCATTTGCTCGACTAATCCGGCGTAAACGGGATTATCTTGCGTGCGGCGAATGGGAAGTACTCGTTCCATGTCAAAACCGTTTTCGGCAATTCTCTGAGTTTCGGCTTTGTTGCGGTATTTGTTCCACTTCTCTTCTGTAGTTTGTATTGGCCCGTGGACGGCGTAAAAAGAAAGATACGCGAGAAATGGTTTTCCTTTACTACTCTTAATGAATCCAGCCGTTTCTTTAGCTAACCGCATTGAAAGGTTCTCTCCTGTTTCACGATTTGGTAGTTTAGGGTTATCGTACGGATCGAAGTAACCGCCCATCGGACTGCCTTTGTCTGTTCCGCCAATATTGATTTGAAAACCGTGGTTTTCAGGATAGGAGCCTTCGTTGCCCAAGTGCCATTTCCCCGCGAAGAACGTTTTATAACCGTTTTCGGCAAATGCTTCGGCGATGGTATTCTCTGACTGTGGTAATTGATGAATATATGCGGCGGGAAGTAGTTGATCGTGGCGGTTTTGCTTTCGCCATTCTTCGCCCGTTGCTGCTCCAATCCAATCCGTGATTTGTAAGCGAGCGGGAGATTTTCCGGTAATAATTGCCGCCCGCGATGGGCTGCAAACCTGACAAGCGGCGTAGCCCTGCGTGAACCGAACGCCTCGTTTGGCAATGCCGTCAATATTTGGGGTTTCGTAGTAGCTACTTCCCGTGATGCTCAAATCGTGGTAACCCAAGTCATCCGCGAGAATGAAAAGAATATTGGGTTTTTCGACAGGTTTATTACTACAACTAATTAGCAATAAAAGGGAGAAAAGCGGGAGAAGTTTAGGCATAAAAAAAGCGTTTGAGTGAGTAGTAAAGCTAATGAATTACTACTATCCAAACGCTAATAATGGCACAGAAATACGTTTACTTCTCCACTTTCACGCCTTTCCAAAACGCTACGTGATTTTTGATACCTTCCGCCTGTGGTTTCGCATTTGGGTAGTACCAAGCGGCATCTTTATTAGTTTCGCCGTTTACATCTATGTTAAAGTAAGAAGCTTCGCCTTTCCAAGGGCAAGTACTTTTTTTGGAGCTATCGCTAAAAAAGTCTTTACTTATGGAGTCTTGCGGGAAATAGTGGTTTCCTTCTACTTGTACTGTTTTATCGCTTTCGGCGATTACCTGATCGTTCCAAATTGCTTTCATAGTATTAAAATTGTTTAATATTTACTTTGTAAACAATTCTAAGTTCCGAGTGTTCAAAAATGCTTACCGTTGTCTGAAACTTACCCGCGGAATGACGGGTAAACTTTCGTGGCCGCCCGCACTTACGGCTTGCACTGCAAAAAAGTAATTATCTTTTGAATAAGGTAGCGTCAGCGTTAAATCTGTAGTATAAAACTTCTTTTGCCACTGCGATACGTGGGTTTCCCGCATTACCACGTAATAACCCGCTACTGTTCCGGGAGCAGGTTTTGACCAACTCAGCGTTGTTGAATTTCCGAGTCCCTGTACATCCATTAAGACATCTTCTGGTACGCCTGGAGCGGAGGCAAGTGTGGCAAGCGAAGCGAGGTTTACTGCTGTATTTTTACGTAAATATTCAAAGTCCATGAACTTAGTTAAGTCGCCGTATTCTACGCCGTCTTCTGTGCGTAAATCCTGATGTTGATGTAGGAAATTCTCATTCATTTCTGATATTCTGACGGCGGCAAATCCTTCTCCGACAAATGGCGTGTGATCTCCGCCGCGAAGAAAGCGATCGTTGCGGTAAATCATCACCACTTCGAGGTTATCTACGTAGCGTTCCCCGATTTCTTTTATATAACGAGCTAGTTGCCGCGGGCCGCCGTCATTTTCGTAACCAAACTGTCGAATTGCTCCAACTCTTTTATCCGTTTCAAACGATGGTAAACCTTCACTAAACACCCGAACCCGAGTATTGTCGATGATATTCGTTTGGTTAGAATTATTACTGCCCATGATATCATTATTGAGCAACGCTACTAAATTCCATTTTTCATTAACGGCTTTTTGAGCAAGGTGTTTCGCACCGAGTAAACCTTGTTCTTCTCCGCTAAAAACGGTGAAAATTACGGTAGCTGGAAACTTAGCTTTCGCCATAACCCGTGCCAGTTCAATTACGGCTACCGTTCCGCTTCCGTTGTCATTTGCTCCGGGAGCATAGTCGGTACGGTTCATTACGTCCGTTACGCGGCTGTCGATATGCCCGCTGACCATGAAGATACGGGTGTCGGTGGGATCAGTTCCTTTGAGGGTTGCCATTACATTACCCATTTTTATCTGTTCGTCAATACGTCGCCCGTCGGGTTCGAGTGTCCATTCGTCCATATTCGAGGTCATTCGTCCGTCTGAGATTTTAGCAAACTCCTGAAATTTACCCAAAACCCAACGTCGTGCTGCCGCAATGCCTCGATCCGAATCCTCGTCGGTACTTAGCGTGCTGCGGGTTCCGAAAGAAACCAGTTTATCAATGTATGCTTTCAGGGAATCGCTGGAAACTTCGTTTACTAATTGCTCTATTTTAATATCTCGTTTTACGATTTCCTGAGCGTTGGAAGCTACATTTTGTAGCAAGAAAAAAGCTGTAAATAATAAGCTAAACGAAAATTGTTTTGTGAAGCGAAATGAATACAATTTCATAGTTTTAGGGGAAAGAAATGGGAGGTATTCAACCGCTGCCGAGGTCTGCGACCGTCATCAGGGTTCCAGCTCAAATTTACGAGCGTTTTCATAAAACCAAAAGTCCTTTGTCTAATGTCTTTGTTCTTTTGTCTATAAATTTACTGACAAACGAAAAGCCGTGAATCTGTTAATGCGGCGGCACGTAAATCACTGGGGTAACCTTCGGCGGTTGTCATTTTGATGAAGTCGTTTTTTGATGCGTATTTTACCAATAGCATTTCATCCCATTCCGAAGCGTTCTCGTCGCCAATAAGCGTGTGAATTACATTTCCTTGGTACAAAACCTCCGCTCCTGAGCTTACAAAAAACGGATAAATTGCTTTCATATACTTTTCATACAATTCCCCCGAATCTGAGAATTTAAGGAGGTTCAGCATGATAACGGGTTCGTTATTTGGTATTTTAATAAGTGCTTCAAACTGGTTTCGGGTGGGATTGATATGCGGCATGGGAAGTATGTTACGGGTGAAAACAAAGAAGAATTATAAGTGTTTTCGAAAAAAAAGTCATGGGTATATCGCCGTCAAGCAAAGCGATTGATACGTATTTCGAGCTTTTGGTTCGTTTGGGTGACGAAGCTAAGAAAAAGTTGGTTATCAAGTTAACCGAATCAATTGGAATTGAACCTGCTCAGGAAAATAATCTGCAAAACTTATTTGGGGCTTAGAAAGATACGCGAGGCTTTGATGAAGTAGGAATGATTAACTGTGAAATCACCTTAGCTGAACTTATTTACGGAGTAGAGAAAAGCAGTAATCCAATCAAAAGTTACGAAGCAATAAACGGTTTTATCACGAGAGTTGTAGGTGCTCCAATGTTTGGTTTCATTTATCATTGCGGGAAGTAAAAAGCCAGATTGAGAAAGTTAGGTACGATGATAAGCGACTTCGTTTGATAATTAGCTGTATATCTGTAGTAAAGAAATCCAACGGCGGTTATCGAAAATCTAAGCGATTTTGAGCGTATCGCGAGTATCAGATTTGAAAAACGAATAGTAAGAACTTGGGTCTAGTGAATCTCTAAACTTCACTTCTCCACAACGTCTTTCTCCAAATCGAACAAATTGTTCAGTACGTCGATGAGCGTTTCTGCTTCGTCGCGTTTGCAGGCAGCTTTAAGTTGTAAGACAGGCAATTTGATGATTTTCTGCATCATGCTTGCGGTAATTTGCTCTACTTTTTGAAGCTCTTGTTCGGTCAGTTTTTTAGCGTAACGAGCCACTTCTTCTTTGCGAATCTGCTCCAATGCTTTTTTAAGTTTATGGATAGTCGGAGAGACTACCATTTCTTTCGACCAATCGTTGAAATCACCAATGGCATCAGCGATAATGACTTTCACATCTGGCACCGAGGCAACACGACGTTCGAGGGCTTCATTAGCACGTTGTTGGATTTCGTCCAAATCGTACATAACAACGCCGTTGAGTTGTTCCACATCTTTTTCAATGCTTCGCGGAACAGATAAATCTATTAAATACTGAACCGTTGATCGAGATTGTTTTTTGAGTAAATCTTTTGTAATCAGTGGTTTATCTAGTCGAACTGAAGATATAACAATGTCTGATTCGAGAACTTGTTTTTCGACATCTTCAAAATCGCAGACATCAAAGCTTAACTGTTTACCTAATTCCTCTGCTTTGGCTTTGGTGCGGTTGGTAAGTGTAATATTTTCGTAGCCTTTATCGCCGAGGGTAAGAGCAACATCTTTGCCAATCTCGCCCAAACCCACCACTAGTATTTTTGGGTTGTTCAATAAAGGTAAAAAAGTCTCGATGGCTTCAATGGCAGCGTAAGACGTAGAGGCTGCACCATCACGGAAGGCCGTTTCCTGAACTACCCGCTTGTTCACAAAGAAAATAGCGTGTAGCAGTCGGTGCAGAAATGGTCCTGAAAAATTTAAGTCAGCTGACCACTGATAAGCATTTTTTATCTGATTCGGAATTTGTAAATCACCCACAACTTGCGAATGTAAGCCAAGTGCCACCTCGAATAGATACTGAATGGCACTTTCCTGATCTTCGATAAATTCTACGTAAGGTAAAATCGTTTCCGAAGGAATTGCCTTTTGAGTTGCCAATAGCTTGACGATGTCTTTTTTCTTTTCACCCTGAGTCATGTAATAGACCTCAGTGCGGTTACAAGTTGAAAGTACTAAAACTTCCAAAATGCCGAACGTTTCCTGTAATTTCAACATTAACGCCTTGCACTCATCTTCGTTGAGTGCAATTTGCTCACGAATATTTAGTGGGGCATTTTTATGTGAAATTGAAACTGCTCTGAATTGTCCGTGCATCTCTTTATCTAATCTTGAGTACAAATTTACGCATGAAAAGCCAAAAAAGTAAATCAGTAAAATTAGCTTTCGTAATTTAAAATGATTCTAAATAAGGTCGACTTACTCAAGACTTTTATCAAAAAAGTACAAAAATAAACGTTTATCCAGAAATATGTAAGTCCTATACAAGCTTTTACACTAAAAAGTTACTTCAAATCACAAGTTTGGAGCGTAAAGCGAGTATTTTAACTTAAAATTAACAACTTTGCCTGGCTAACTAACGGCTTATAAAACTTTAAAAAATGGCTAAAAACCGTGTCTTCTTTGATATTTACGAACAACTCTCCGGAATTAGGATTGTAGTTATTGCTATTTTATTAATCTTGGGTGGAGGCGTATTGTATTATTTTGACCAATTAGCTCAATCTTTAGATGAGCGGGAGACTAAATACGCAACTCTCTATGCGGAAAGCATCCGCTTTTTTATTGAAAAAGATATTGATTCCGACTGTGACTATACTTATGTGCAGGAGGTTCTGTCGGCAAACGAGACCATTCCCACTATTCTGGTTTTAAATGGTGCTGTAAACAAGCACTCAAATATTGAGGAATTAGACGATTCCGCCAATACGCTATCAGCAGATGAAACGGAAAGTTTATTACTGATGAAAGTTAACGAGATGCGGCAAGAACACGAGCCGATTCAATTTGATATTGGTGACGAGACGGGTTATGTTTATTATAGTAGTTCACTTATAGTAAGCCAGCTGCGTTATTTTCCGTACGTGCTTATTGCGGCATTTTTAGTATTGGGTTCGTTGGCGTTTATCGCGTACAGTTCGTCGCGTCGGGCGGAGGAAAATCGAGTTTGGGTAGGCTTGGCAAAAGAAACAGCTCACCAGCTCGGTACGCCCATTTCGGCGTTGATGGCGTGGGTGGAAGTACTTAAGTCTGAGCCGGGTTTTGATGAATCAATCGGGGACGAAATGACGAAGGACATAACCCGTTTGGAAACCATCACGACTCGCTTTTCAAACATCGGTTCGGTGCCACAGATGAAAGAGCAGCCCATTACAGAATTGGTGGAAACTACGTTGAAGTACCTCGAAAAACGCATTTCACGAAAGGTAGAGTGGTTTTACGAAAATGAATTGATTGACCGCGAGCAATTGGTAAAGATAAATCGTCCGTTGATTGAGTGGGTTATCGAGAACCTCTGCAAGAATGCTGTGGATGCCATGGCGGGAATCGGCGAATTGCACATTCTGATAACTAACGATAGCCGCAACCGGGTGATTATTGATATTCGGGATACCGGGAAAGGGATTTTAAAATCAAATATGCGACGTGTTTTCAGGCCTGGGTTTAGTACGAAAAAAAGAGGGTGGGGCTTAGGCTTAACTTTGGCCAAAAGAATTGTGGAAATTTACCACAATGGTAATCTCTTCGTGAAAGAAACACAATTAGGAAAAGGTACGACGTTTAGAATGGTTTTATCTAAATGAGGGTAAGTAAGCATATTCTCCCCGTAATCGTCATTGCTCAGTTTCTTTGCACGTCGGTTTGGTTTGCCGGAAACGCTGTTTTGTCAGACCTGACGGCAAGCCTCGGCTTATCAGTAGGTTTATTAGCACGTTTTACCGTGATGGTTCAGGCGGGATTTATAGTCGGTACGTTCGTTTTTGCGTTTTTGGCAATCGCCGATCGTTTTTCTCCGGTAAAAGTCTTTTTTTTTAGTGCGGTAGCCGCCGCTATTTTTAACTATGGTCTTTCATTGTCCGGCATTGGATTGAATGGACTGCTTACTTGCAGATTTATAACGGGTTTCTTCCTGGCAGGTATTTATCCCGTCGGAATGAAAATAGCGGCCGATTATTACGAAGTTGGTTTGGGAAAATCGCTCGGATTTTTGGTCGGAGCATTGGTTTTAGGAACTGCTTTTCCGCATTTGCTAAAAATGTTTAACCAGAATTTTGCGTGGCAAAATGTAATTTACGGAACATCCATTTTGTCGTTGACTGGTGGATTATCAATGTTACTCTTTGTTCCCGACGGGCCGTTCCGTAAGAAGGCAACTGGTTTTAAACTCACCGCTTTTACTAAAGTTTTTCGTATCAAAGAATTTCGGATTGCTGCATTCGGATACTTCGGACATATGTGGGAATTGTACGCATTTTGGGCGTTTATTCCAGTAATTCTGAACGCGTATCAACGTTTACATGCCGATATTTTTATAAACGTCTCCTTCTACTCCTTTCTGATTATTAGTATCGGTAGTGTGGCTTGTGTTTTGAGCGGACTTTTTTCAGAAAAATTTGGCGTTAAAAGACTAGCTTCTATCTCGTTGTTTGCGTCGGCGGTATGTTGCATTATTTCTCCGTTGGTGTTGATATTTGGTTCGTTAGAAATCATGTTGACGTTTATGCTGTTTTGGGGAATGTCAGTTATTGCAGATTCTCCGCTGTTTTCTTCGTTGGTTGCCAAGCACGCTCCCGCTGAAAGCCGAGGTGCAGCCCTTACTATTGTAAACTGCTTGGGCTTCGCAATTACTATTTTTAGTATCCAGTTACTTAACAGTATTATCAGTGCCGAAACCCCGATTTACGGATTCGCGACTTTAGCTATCGGACCAATTATTGGGTTGGTATTTTTAGTGAAAAAAGACGTAATTATTACCAGTAAAACGTAATTTTCCTAAAAATAGTGGCTTCCAGCCTTCATAAACCTTAACTTTGTGATAAAGCATTTACAGTAAATAATTAAAAAGATGGATATAAACGGACGAGTAATTCAGGTGCTTCCTGAGCAAAGCGGTGAAGGTAAAAACGGAATCTGGAAAAAGCAGGACTTTATTTTAGAAACTGAAAGCCAATACCCAAAGAAAATATGTATCACAGTTTGGGGTGATAAAATTGATTCGCAAATGATGCAGGAAGGCAATCAGGTAAACGTTTCTTTCGACGTAGAAAGTCGCGAATATAACGGTCGTTGGTACACGGACGTAAAGGCGTGGAAAATGGAAATGGCCAGCGAAGGACAGAGTAGTGGCGGCGGCTTTGCTCCACAATCAGCTCCTGCTAATCAACCATCAGCACCCGCTAAATTATCAGAAGACTTGAAAGCCAACGGTGACGACGATTTGCCGTTTTGATTTACAGCTATTGGCTTTAGGCAGTTAGCCTTGAGCTTAGTTTATAGATATTAAGTTGATAATCAACAATTAAAAAGCCGCTTTGTACATTGCAAAGCGGCTTTTACATATGTTATAACGTTTAACCTCACTTCCCTTTAAATTCGGGTTTACGTTTTTGTAGAAATGCCATGACGCCTTCGGCGAAATCGTGCGAGTGACCGAGTTTAGTCTGATTCACTGCTTCCATTTCCAACACTTCCTGCAAGTTAGAGTTCAGCGATTGGTTCAATACCTTTTTCATCAATCCGATAGATCGAGTAGCAGCAGCGATATAATAATCTGTCAGTTGCTTTACGGCGGTATCTAAGTGTTCAAACGGCACAACCTTGCTCACTAAGCCCAATTGCAGAGCCTCTTCCATGTGTACTTTTCGTCCCGTGCTGCACAGTTCAAACGCCCGTTGCATTCCCACAATGCGTGGTAGAAAGAACATCGAGCCTGCGTCTGGCATCAAGCCAATTCCGACAAACAATTCGGTCATGTATGCTTCCTGTTGGGCAATGATTATATCGCACGCCAACGCTAATGACATTCCCGCTCCGGCGGCAATTCCGTTCAATCGCCCGATAACGGGTTTTTCAATTTCACGAATCGCGGTAATCATTGGGTTATAAAACTCCTTCAACGCGTTTCCTAATTCTGTATTTCCACTTGCAACTCCTGCTTTTAAATCTGCTCCCGAACAAAAGGCAGAGTTTCCCTCGGCGGTAAGTACCACAACTCGGACGTCTTCGTCTTTCGCTGCTTGGTGCACAGCATCTGTGATCTCAGTCATTATGCTCCCGTTAAGAGCGTGATAGACTTTCGGACGGTTGAGCGTAATGGTTGCCACGTGGTTTTCTACGTGGTAGATAATTTCCTGATACATTGTATAGTTTGTTGATGTGTTGGGTAAAAATAGGGAAAGTTGGTTGAAATGTACGAAGACCTCTGATTTGAACTTCTAAATCTACTCTTTCGCCACCGCTATTACCGCAATTTCAATGTGCGAACCACCGGGCAACGCCGCTACGCCAACGGTAGTTCGGGCGGGGAAGTTATTACTAAAGTAGCTACCATAAATTTTGTTTACTTCGGCAAAGTCATCCATATCTGTTAGGTAGATACTGGTAGTTATAATGGCTGATAAGTTTGTTCCAGCTTCTAGTAAAATGGCTTTGATATTTTCCATAACTTGTTTGCACTCAGCGGCTGTTCCGCCTTCGGCTAAGGCTCTTGTTTTGGGGTTACGACCCACTTGTCCGGCTACGTAGACCATACCGTTGGCAATTACTGCCTGACTGTAAGGCCCGGCGGGTTGCGGAGCATCGGCAGTTTTTACGATAACTTGTTGTTGGGCGTTTGTTGTAAAACAAAATACTGAGAAAGCGATAAAAAATAGTGATTTAAGCATAGGTAGTTTCCGTTTTATCAAAGTGATATATTCATTCTGTTGAAAAGGCAATTTACTAAAAAGGACAATACCAGTAGTATTGTCCTTTTCGTATCTTGAATTTACATAAGATTTAAACCTTTTCTACCAATAGCCGAATTCCGTCCGCTTTTTTGATTGAGACGGGACTATTTACTGGTATTTCTTCGCTACTATCTGAGTAGGCAATCCAGTCGGCTCCGCGAAAAAACACTTTTCCGTCGCTGTTGGGTGAAATTGGGCTAATAACTTTTGCCTTTTCTCCTTTAAACTCATTATAATCACTGCCTTTGTCGTCAAGTGACTGTTGCAGTTTTTTACGGAAAATAAACATCGAAGCCGCCGAAATAACGGAGAAAACGATGAGCTGGGCAATCAGGCTATCGGTTATTCCCATCCAGCTCAAAAGTGCCGTCATCAATGCCCCAATACCAACGAATAAGAAGAAGAACGATACGGCGAATATTTCAATTATCATCATCACAACGCCGATAATGGCCCATATTTCAGTGTTTGCTAATTCCATAATTTTCAGGTTTTAGGGTGATGCAAAACCACTGTTGAGGTCTGTGACCACCGTTGAGGTTTCAAATCTTTTACTTCGTTTCTTTTACCGCCGTCGTTTCTTTGACAACGGTCATTGCCGTGGCAATAATAGACGATACGTCTGTTAAGTTAGCGGGTATAATCAGGGTATTGCCTTCTTTTGCCAGTTTGCCAAACTGCTCGATGTACTGCTCGGCAACCCTCAGCTGGACGGCTTCCATGCCCCGGTCTGTTTGAATGGCATCCGCTACCAATCTGATACTGTCGGCGGTAGCTTGGGCTACGGCGAGAATGGCATTGGCTTCACCTTCTGCTTCGTTGATTTGCTGGAACTTCAAACCTTCTGACTCCAAAACCACCCGCTCTTTCTGACCTTGAGCTACATTAACAGAGGCTTGTTTTTTACCTTCAGACTCCAACACAACGGCACGTTTTTCACGTTCTGCTTGCATTTGCTTTTCCATTGCCATTAATACGGTTTGAGGCGGCGAGATATTCCGGATCTCATAACGTAGAACCTTCACGCCCCAGCCGATGGCTGCCTGGTCAATAGCTCCCACAACGGCAATATTGATTGCCATCCGCTCTACGAAAGTTTTGTCCAAATCAATTTTACCAATTTCACTACGCATGGTAGTTTGAGCTAATTGCGTAACGGCAAAAACGTAGTCGTTGATACCATAAGATGCCTTTATGGGGTCAATAACCTGTAAGAAAATAACGCCGTCAACCCGAACCTGCACGTTATCACGGGTAATACAGATTTGTTCTTGAATATCGTAAGCTTGTTCTTTGAGACCGTGTTTATACGCCATCCTGTCAATAAAAGGAATCACAAAATTTATGCCTGGCTGTAAGGTACTACGATACTTTCCAAGCCGTTCGACGATGTATGCCCGCTGTTGTGGAACGACCTTAACGGCCATCATAATGACTACCAGCACTAAAATGGTAATAGCAAGTACTGCGTACATAGTTTTAAAATTTAGTTGTGAATAATTGCTTACAAAGATACCGTTGTTACTCACTTTTGCAATATAATTCGGATAAATGAATAGTAGCGATTTGGGATAGGTACGGGGGCAGGATGAGTGGGAGAAATGATCTTATGCGAGTTATTTATCAGTTTTACATCCTCAAGTTATCTGTTGTACATATTTCCAAATTAAAGTGTTGCTACTTTAAGATTTCTCGTGGCCTTTTTAAGGTTAATAGTCGTGGTTAACAATGTCCAATTTTCTTCTTAACTTGTATATTACCCTCGGTAATGGCTGCCGCAAATTTTAAAGATTTTGAAGTCCTTATTAACATGCTCGATAATAACTCTTTGTGGAGCTTACTCCTGTTTTTCCTCTTTTTGAATATCAGTCAAGACCTTTTTTTGATTTTTTATGTGGGAGAGTGGGAGAATTGAGTTAGTATGTCATTTAGCAATGGCTTGAAAGCCTATTGTCTACGATTGAAGAATATGATTTGAATCATTTTAATAAAAAAAAGTACTTCTCGAAGAGGTATAAAAATTACGGGTAGCATTATCTTGAAGTCTAACTTTAACCTAATTAACGAAGAGGTTAAGTTAGCTCATTCTATTTGGTGGAAGCTTTCTGTCAGAAGATTAAACGCGGGAAAGAGTAGATATAATGATTTTAACTTGCTAACGTGTAAGTACTACACGGAGAAAATAACTACCAAATTTAAATAATAGACAAATCCTTGTATATTTACACAAACTCCAAATAAAAACTAGCTATTAGTATGGCCGAACAATTCCAAAAAATGACGTATAATAAAGAAGAACTCGCTGAGTTTGATGAGATACTCGTTAAAAAACTGAAAGCAACAACCAATGAAATAGATTTCATAAAGAAAACCCTAAGTCGATCTGACGATAACGGGACTGATGACACCGCTGGCGGTGTACGTACGTTGGAAGATGGAGCAGATATGCGTCAAAAAGAGCAATTGAGCCAGTCGTCAGCCCGTTTACAGAGATTTGCCATGCAATTAGAATCTGCCAGAATCCGAATTAAAAACGGTACTTATGGTGTTTGCAAAGATACCAGAGTCTTAATTTCGAAAGAAAGGTTGAGAGCTGTGCCACATACTCAACAAACAGTTGAGGCAAAATTGAAACAGAAGTGAACGAATAAAGAATTCCCCAGGAGTCAGACGTTCTGGGGAGTTCCTCGTATAGTGGATATCGTTAGTTTTTCCAACGTGCGGGATTTTTACGCCATTCTTTTAGCGATTCTACGTCTGACTGGACTACGTAATCTTGCTTTAAGGCTTCGTCAATCAGAAATTTATAATTACTAAGAGTTTTCAAAGTAACGCCGTATTCTTCAAAATTATCGTCGGCGAGTTTGAATCCGTAGGTAAATATTGCTACCATACCGATTACTTCAACTCCCGCCGCTCGCAACGCATCAACCGCTTTGAGTGAACTGCCTCCAGTAGAAATTAAATCTTCTAAAACAACGACCTTCTGTCCGGCTTTAATTCTGCCTTCAATCTGATTGCCCATACCGTGTTCTTTTGGTTTCGGGCGAACGTAAGCAAAAGGTAATTTAAGGTAATCTGCTACTAAAGCTCCTTGAGCTATTCCTGCCGTAGCTACTCCGGCAATACCTTCGGCTTCTGGAAAACTATTTTTAATCAATTTAGCCAGAGCTTTCTTGATGAATGTTCTAGAGTCTACGTCGGAGAGTGTTATACGGTTATCGCAATAGATAGGAGACTTCCAACCGGAGCTCCATTGAAATGGCTCTCCTGGACTAAGTTTAACGGCTTTAGTTTCGAGTAGAATGGAGGCAATTTTACGTGCGGTGGTCATGCTTTATGGTAGATTGATTACGGCGTAGTGGTCAGGTCTTCTTACTTGTCTTCTCTGATTTCTCTTTTTTCTCGTTAACCTCATCGGCGGTTATCTGTTGAACAAGTATTTTATCAATACGATTTTTGTCCATGTCGATGATTTCAAACTCGTACCCTTCCCAGGTAAATTTATCGCCCGTATCCGGAATTTCCTGCAAAATTTCCAGAGCAAAGCCACCCATCGTATCAAACCCGGTGTAATCTTTGCGGTTGTTTATACCGATTTCAAATTCGTTTAGGAATTCATCAAAAGGCAGCGAAGCGTCAATCAGGAAACTTCCATCGTCTCGTGGGGTTATTTCGTATTCAAACTCATTTTCCTCTGAGATATCACCCACCAAAGCATCCATGATGTCATTCATCGTGATTACGCCTTGACAATTTCCGTATTCATCTACGATAACGCCAAAGTGCTTATGCTCTTCTTGAAATTTCTCCAGTACTTGATACGTCTGATTATTTTCGGGAATAAAAAGAGCTTCCCTTAAAATTCGCTCAACGTTTTTTAAAGCACTATCTAGGTTTCGGCCCAACAAGTCTTTAGTGTATAGTAAGCCCAACACATTATTCAGTCCGTCTTTACAAACCGGAAAAACTGAATGACGAGATTCGATGAGTTTATTTTTGTTCTCGATGATGCTGTCCTCAATGTCGAGGAATGCAACTTCGTTACTGTTTGTCATCAGCGACGTTACTCGGCGGTCGCCTAGATGAAATACGTTCTGCACTATTTCGTGCTCGATTTCTTCGATTGTTCCGCCGGTTGCACCTTCCTGTACCATAGACCTAATTTCCTCTTCCGTTATAGAACTATCGGATTCACTTATTCCGGTTAGCCTAAACAGAAAATCGCTAACTTTGGTCAGTAACCATATAAATGGAGAGGTAATTTTGGAGAGAATATTCATGGGACCTACCATAAACGTCGCTATTTTCTCTGGGGAGGACATGCCAATTCGCTTCGGAACCAATTCTCCTAAAATCAGCGAAAGAAACGTAACAATGACGGTAATAATCGCCACTGATATCGAACTGGCATATTTGTTCAGAGAGTCAATTTGCTCAACGTACGGAATGAGGTAATCTTTTAACTGATCTCCCGAAAAAATACCCGTCAGGATGCTGATGAGTGTGATTCCGATTTGAACAGTAGAGAGAAAACGGCTCGGATTATTAGATAAGTTTAGTGCTGCGAGAGCTTTTTTACTGCCGTTTTTAGCGGCAATTTCGAGTTTTGTTCTTCGGGAAGAAACCAATGCGATTTCTGACATCGAAAAAACTCCGTTCAGCAAGATGAGAACAAGGATTATGACAATTTCCATTAAGGGGATTACGCGACCTCTTTTTTTGAGATAAAAAGGCTTTGATTATGTGAAAGTGCAAAATAAAACAATTTGAACCATTGAGTTGACCGAAGTTAGAAAAAGTTTGTAATTAATTATAAATTCTCAGCAACATAAATTTCCTTTGTGGTTACAATTTCTGGGTACTAACCGTCGAAATGAATATATTTATCAAAAACAGATTGTTGCGGATTATCAGCAACCACAAGTTGGCTACGCTACAGATGAACAAGTTTGACATGAAGTTGAACGCTCAAGTTGACCATATTCGGTTTTGTGCATTCACTGGAGACGTGCTAATCACTGGGGCAACGAGTAAACTGATTAATCGCTTTTTTCTCTACACTTTTTCCAAAAAAAATAAAAAGTACGACTCGATTACTTTTGTGGTAAATGATAAAAAAGATGCTAAAAAAACGGTAACTTCTTATTTCAAAGTTATTTCGGCGGGGGGCGGAGTTGTTTATAACGAAGCAAAAAAAGTCTTGGTTATGAAACGGTTGGGCAAATGGGACTTACCCAAAGGTAAGGCTGATAAAGGAGAGAAGTTTCGCGAAACAGCCGCTCGGGAAGTCACGGAGGAGTGTAACGTAGAAGTAGCTGTCTTGAGGAAGGTTTGTACCACATGGCACACCTATCGTATTCACGGAAAGCGAATACTCAAACGCACCAAATGGTACAAAATGGACTGCCTAAACGATACAGAAATGACTCCGCAAGTAGAGGAGGATATTGAAGAGCTACGTTGGATGAATCGGAATGAAATAGCCGAAGCAATGAAAAACTCTTACGCTTCCATCCGGTTTGTACTACGTTCGGCGGGCGAATATTCTCAAAAATGACAATTTTTAGATAAAATAGGTGGAGTTAAAAAGCCGGGAGTAGATTATTCAATCCCCGCTTTTTCCCGAATTTTATCTAACAAGTGAATCAGTTTACGACTCATCGTGTGCGGCATTAGCTTGCTTTCTTTCAAGCCTTCTCTTAGACAATAATTTACTTCTTCGATCTCAAAGTCATAACCTCTTGTTTGTCGGTCAAACTCATAATCCACGGGTGTTCCACCGTCTTCAAATAGTGTTACCTTTTTTGATTCGTGAAAACGGGAATGGATTTGGATTTTTCCTTTGGTTCCGTAAATCCAAGCATCGGTATTTGTATCAGCCAAAATGGTGCAGTTCAGTACGGCGGTTGCGTTTTGATCGTAACGAAGTAGGAACGAAGTCGTTTCATCTATGCCTGTTGAGCCAATAATGCTTGTTGCTTCAATATTAGAAGGGTAACCCAATAAAAGTAAAGACAAGTAAGCTGGATAAATACCAATATCAAGTAGTGCCCCACCACCTAATTTAGGGTTAAACAAGCGGCGTTCGGGTTCAAAATCTGCTTTAAAGCCAAAATCAGCGTGAATCGTTTTAACTTCACCAATCGCCCCACCTTCTACTAATTCTAACACTTTTAACGTGCTTGGCAGAAAGCGTGTCCACATGGCTTCCATCAAAAACGTGTCATGCTCTTTCGCGGAAGCGAGCATCGACTCAACCTCGGTTTCGTTCATTGCGAAGGGCTTTTCACAAAGCACCGCAACTTTCTTTTCCAGGCACAACTTAGTGCAGTAAGCGTGAGTCGTGTGCGGTGTAGCAACGTACACTACATCCAAATCTGGAGCGTTAAAGATCTCTTCGTAGCTGCCGTAAGCAAAATCAGCATTGTGCTGCACGGCGAAAGCCTGAGCTCGCTTCAGGTTAGTGGAAGCAACGGCATAAAGTTCGCAACCCACTACGGCTTCTAAATCCTGCGTAAATTTTTCGGCGATTTTCCCGATTCCGATGATTCCCCACTTGATATTTGACATACTGATTATTTTTGGTTGAAAGAACGTTCTGCGAATGTACGCTGCTATTTTCGAACGGGCAAAAGTGTAGTTGTATATAAGGGTTTATTTAGAAACTTCCCGACTCCATCTTCGCTCAAATTTCCAACCCTTTTGTTTTAGCAACAGCGGCAAATAACCGTGGGTGTTCTTACTGCTCAGGCTGTCAAAGTAAATCCCGTCGTCGGTTAGAATTAAGCTTTCGTATTTCCCATTTTTACTGACCGTCAAATCCGCAAACGGAAATTCTTCTGTTAATTGAGAATCGGAATTTTGCGTTTGATTTGTTAGGTAACTCTTCAACGTATTTTTTGACTGAAATTCTGATGAGGAATACGGTTCCGTAACAAAATTTCCTTCTGAAACTTCTAAGGCATATTGTAGGTAATTCCGCAAAAATTTCGGGCCTAAATTTAAGCTATTTTCTATGTTAAGCTGCTGAGGTAAAATACTTGCAACCACGTAAATTTTCGAACGGGCACGGGTAACTGCCACGTTGAGTCGGTTTTCGCCGCCCTGCTGATTCAGCGTTCCGAAATTCATTAATAATTTGCCATTTTTATTGGGAGCGTAACCTATCGAAAAGATAACTACATCAAATTCGTCTCCCTGAATATTTTCAATATTTTTTACCCGAGTATTATCTTGGGATTCAAACTCACTCCGTAGTAAATTGTCTATTAATTCAGCTTGCTTATAATTGAAAGTTACCACACCAACACTCAACGTAGTATCAATATTCTTAACAATTTCGAGTACCTTTCGAGCTTCCCTTTCATTTTGGTTATTCTCCCAAATTCCGTCGGTTTTTATATAGCTAATACTTGGGATATTATTATTAATGTGCTTATAGTAAGGAAGTAGATTTAATTTTTTTTGGTAAAAATATCTATTTGAGAACGCAATCAAATCCAATGATTTACTGCGGTAGTGCTCCCGAAGTTGAGTTTGAGGTAGGTATTGCGAAGCTACGTCGAGTAGGGAGTCTATTTCGAGTAACGGTTCGGCTTCATCTTGTTCGTCTTCGTAGCGTACCTGATACAAATCCGACGGTTGTAACTGTTGACTATCTCCCGCAACAATTACTTGCTTTCCACGAAGTGCGGCGGGTAATCCGTGTTCGATATAGCACTGCGAAGCTTCGTCAAAAATGACCAAATCAAACCCGTCATTTCGAAGGGGAAAAATTGCCGAAACAGTTTCGGGAGAGGCGAGCCAACAAGGAATTAAATCGAATAACTCATCGGTGAAATTTTCAATCACTTTTCTAACACTCCAAAGTTGCCGTTTCTTCGTAACCTGATGTTTTAACTCTCGATAAGTTGTGACATTACCAAGTCGGTTTCGTTCGAGGTTTTTGTACGTAATTTCCCGAAGATTCACTAATACAATTGCTTTACACAGTTCTTGTTTTTTCTGAATATTCCTCTGTAAATCGATTTCTAATTGTTCAATTTTTAGCGTGCTCACTCCCCGTAATATCGGGTGCTTTGTTTCAATATGGGCAATCCAATGTTGCAATAAATTATATTCGATTCTTTCTGCAATATTCGTGGTATTTCCTGTTACTAACGCACTATCTAATACTTGCCGCTCTACAGACGAAAGGGATGCCACCACCTGATCGTTTTCAATTAAGTAATCAAAATGTTTTTTTAGGTAATCAACAAAAGGTTGAATCTCTTCGGCTTGCTCAATCTCACGCATTTGCTCCGTACTCAAATGTTGACTTTCAAGGTTGATTACTTTCTTACTTGCTGCTATTAATTGGAGTATAAAATCGGATGTTTTTAAAAACTCCCCTTGGGTATCAATTTTGATAAAATTACTGTCACTAAAAGTCTGTTTTGTGGTTTCATACAACCTTTTGGCCAGTAAGACTTTTTGAAGTATTTGAGTGGCTTTATTTACGTTTTTAGAGGCATTTAACTCATAATTTTTACACAAAGAAATAATACTCGAAAAACGTGCTGCGTCTGTTATTTCTTGAATAGCTTTTTCTATATCAGCAAGTTTGAAATCCAACTTAAATGCTTGCGAAAATTCCTTCCATTCTTTTCGATATTTTCCGAAATACAGCCATTTCGTTTTGCTGATGTATGATTCGGTATTTGACAATCCATCTTGCAACATTGTCAGATAATCAGCACTTTTTGAGTTCTCGTAAAATACAGACGCGGGCGAAAAGTCTTTAAGTGATTGTAAATTCGTAATGGTTCTTTCTAACTCGGAAAACTCAAGAAAATGGGCTTTCCAACGCGGTTTTTGATGAAACTGATTAAAATTGGTAAGGGTTTCGTCGTCTTTTATTTTATTGCTTACCAGTTGAATATTCTGCTCTATATTTTCTGGCAAATCAAGTAAAGAAAGCTTTTTTGTGAATAGAGTATTAGTTTGTTTTTGAAATTCTTCAAATTTATCGTGAACCAAGCGTACGGCGTTTGACAAAACCTGTAAATGAGTAAACTGCCAGGCCGCTGCCGAGTTACGTTTTGTCCAGAATTTAGCGGCAATCGTACCATCATTCAGATAATGCTGGTACTTTTCGAATTGCCGAATTCTCCTGAAGAAAATACCTTGTTCGTTCAATCGAAAGAAGTGGTATAATTCCGAGAAATCGAGGTGGGGAAACTTTAACTCAAACTTTGCCGAAAGTAAGTATATCTCCTTGATGCTTTTTCCGGCAATTTGCTCGTCAAAAAGTGCAGTTTTCAGTTCGTCAAGTTCACGGGTAGTACGGTCAATTTCCCGACACGTTTGTCCAAAATCGCGTTCCAGAAGAATTGCATTTAAACCAGAATTTAGCTTTTCATAATTATCAACATTTTCAATTTGTTCGGAAATTTTATTGAAAAGTAGTTTTCGGTCATTTCTGAAATCGTGCACCAGAGCGATAAATGGGTCAACAGCAATTTCTGAGAGGCGGCTATAAACAGTATCAAGGGCCGCCCTTTTCTGGCAAACGACCAAAACCCGCTTGCCACGAGCCGTAAAATCAGCGATTAAATTAGCAATCAGTTGGGATTTTCCCGTGCCGGGTGGTCCTTGAACAACTAAAGATTTGCCAATTTTTGCCTGCTTGATAGTTTCTTCCTGTGAAGCATCAACGGGTAGCGGAAGTAGCAATTCCTCTTCACGGATTTTTCGCGTATTCTCATCAAACTCTTGACTGAAGAAGTCAACAAAATTATCGGGAAGTTCTTCGGCTTTTTCGAGCAGTGTTTCGTAATCTGCCGCGATGTAAGAACCTGCCTGTGGGAAAATGCCGATTACTGCCTGCGGGTAAAGTTTTAGTTCACCATTACGTTCTTCGGTTTCTAAATCAAGTTTCTTAATGTATTTAAAATCAATGAGTTGGCTTTGAAAAAGGTCTTGATTAAAGTTGATGTTAAGTGGGGAGTTCTTCAGTATTTCATAGAGTTTAGTTCGGAACTCTAAACCATTTTTAGGGAAGTCATCAAATGAAAAATCCAGCCACTCGTCCGTAATTTTAACGTTGTTAAAGTGAGCGTAAGCCAGTAAGAAACTGCGGTTAAAAACTACCCCCGTTTCTTTTTTTTGAAGACACCAAGTGTTTTTTTTTTGAATAGTATTTAGTGCTAAAGAAATCGGAAAAAAAAGGAGCGGACAACGAACTACCGTTCCGTTCGAGAATTTACCTTTTATGACTGGGTAACCCACGTACAAGTCCTCCGCTCCTCGTTCTTCAATAATTAATTTTTCAGTGCGGGAAATTTGTGCGAGTTGTTTACTTCGTTCGTTTGTTCGTTCATCTCGTGGGTCGAGAAACTCGCAGAGTGGCACAAAGTTTTGTCGTTCAATAAGTTGCTCAATAATAGCAAACGAAGGTTTATTCAGTAAAAAATCGAGGGAGTGAATGTCAAAAAACTGCCGTTTGGATAACCGTAGAAGTACCAATGAGCGGTTCCGGGCGGTAAGATTTGTGAGACGTTTGAGGTAAGATTTTAAGACTTTTCTCATAAAGCCATCAGGTTACATCCCCGAACGTCCGAATTGTCGAACCTTCCTAATACTTTAAAGCCTTTATAATCGGGTGTAAAGCTGCCTAAGTCCTGCGTTTCGATGAAGCTACAAGAATCAATATTCGCCAAGTCAATGACGTTAATTCCTCCCGTTTTCATTCGCTGATCTTTGCTTGTTTTATTACCAATGGAAAAACTTGGAAGGTACGTAAATGGGTCGTTCACTTCACGCAGAAGTATTTTCATGCTTTGGGGAAGCGTGAAAATACCGTCGCCTTTTGAGTATCCTTGTGATAGAAGCTCGGTCATGCCATACTCAGAATGTATTTTTTGAACGCCCAGACTTTCTGTCAAAATTTGGTGTACTTCCTGACGCAGTAATTCTTTACGTCTACCTTTCATTCCACCCGTTTCCATGATGATAAACTTGTCTGCGTTTTCGCGGATAAAGTCAAAAGTACTACCACTTTCAGCTAAATCGAGCAATGCAAAGGTTACGCCCATAAGAATGATTTTGCGGGAACCCTGCACAAGTTCCTCTAACTTTTTGAGTAGTTCTTTCGTGTTTTTTAAGTAGAAACCCGAAGAAGGCGAATAAGAATGGTAAATAAACCGCTGAACCATATACACCAACGACGAGTTATTACGTTCGAGATAAGAAGGTAACAACGCCAAAACGTGGTAATCAATCAACGAACCGTACATTTGTTCGAATATTTGCTTGCTGTGAGCCTCGTAGAAAGGTAAATCCGAAACGTAATGACGGCTGGGGTTTTGACCCGTTGTACCGCTACTCTCAAACGTGAGTTGGGGCACAATATTTCCGGTAAGTACCCGTTGCGTCTTGAAAAATGAAATGGGTAAACACGGAACTTGTCCGATACGATGTATATTTGACGGATTGACTCCCAAATAATTTAGGTATTGACGATAAACCGAATTCTCAGTTGCCTGAAACTGGAATATTTCAAGAGCCAACTGCTCAAATAAATAGTCTCGTTCGGCTTCGTTAGTGAAATCGAGCGTTCCTAAGTTTAGTACGCTCGCTTTTAGTTCGTCGCGAAGTGTCATGTAGATTGTGTATTTTCGAAAACAAAAATAAGTTATTCGTTATGAGATACCGTTTTTTATCGGAGAAAGCTAAAAAATCATTGGCGGGCAGTTCATTTTTGCTGTTAGCAGCAATAGTATTTTCCGGCTGTTATAAAGAACCCGAGTTTCCGGAAACGCCCACCATCGAGTTTCAGGATATTTCGAAGGCTATTCGTATTGATCAGTTTTCGGGTGCTAATAAAGACTCGGTGACTATTTCCCTCAAATTTCAGGACGGAGACGGTGACTTGGGACTTAATAGCGAAGAAATATCATCTGCACAACTCAACGAAGACTACAACTACGTAGTGCGGATTTTCAGAAAAGTGCGTGGAAACCTCGTAGAATTCAAACCATTTATTCCTTATTCAGGTTTCTTCTTCCGTTTAAAAAAAGACGATAAGCCCGGACCAATTGAAGGAACATTGGATTATTCAATTGATTTTCCGCACCCGTTTACGCCCAAACGTGATTCAGTTCAGTTTCAAATTTTTCTGAAAGACCGTGCCGGAAATATCAGTAATACCATCGAAACGGAAACGATTGTGTTGAACGAATTTTAAGGTTTTGGGATGAAAGGGGAAGGACAAAATATACGGGATAAAATGCCCCTTTCTCCGAACAAAGCGGGTATTTTGCTACAACAAATTGCTGATTTACAAATCACCCAACCAAACCCCTACTTTCCAATTGGAACATTCCCGTCTTTTCGAGAAAATAAACTACTAAACTATCGCCGGTCTGACGATAATATCTTTGCTACTACTTCGACGATTTTCATCCTGAATGAAATAAAAGATAGGCTTACATTTGATGAGAAAAGTATCGTTGATAATTTAACAAAGAACGCCCGTAAAGCGTATCCTCTCTACCAAAATAAAGATGGACTACCCACCTATAATTTTTGGCAAACTTGTCCGAATCGCCATTTCCCGCACGGCAAAATTCTCCATAGATTAAAGCACTTTAAACTCCCCGATGATATTGACGATACCGCGTTGATTTATCTCACCAAGCCGCATTTACAAGAGCAAAACCATTGGTTGAAGGAAAAACTAACGCAACACACGCAATTAAAAAGTGCCCCCAAAAGTTACGTTTACGGTACGTGGTTTGGTGAAAATATGCCGATTGAACAGGATGTCTGTGCGTTGTGTAATCTGATGTATTGGGTTTTTGAAAACGAGCTGCCGCTTAACAAATACGACGAAGCGACACTTGAGTTTTTGAAAAGTAAAATTTTGTCGAGAGAGTATAAAAAACAACCGTTTCAAACCGCTCGTCACTACGCTTCTGTACCGCTTATCTTGTATCATTACGCTCGGCTGATTCATAAGTTCAATATTTCGCAACTTAATGATTACAAGGGAGTTATTGCGAGTGAAGCTGTTGCGTTACTGAACGGAAAATGTAGTCCGATGGAAGAGGTTTTACTTTCAATAGTATTACTAAAATTAGCTCCTGAATGTGAAACTTCAAAGCAGTTAAAGTTGACCGAAGAGTCAATTTTAGACGATAGTTTTTACTCATATATTGGAGCTTTCGTAGCACCATATTCTGAGAATAGAAAATATAAACATGCTATATTTTTTCGAAAAGTAGCCGCTCACCAGTTGACACGGTTTAACTGGAAATGCAAAGCCCATGAGTTTGCGTTGCAATTAGAGAACCTGATTTTACGAAGTAATATTTAGTTGCCCTTATTTCTTTTCAATAACTTCATCAATTACGAAGAACGGGCGGCGTTTTACTTCAATGTAAATACGCCCGATGTATTCGCCCAAAATTCCCAAAATAATCAGGATTACGCCACCTAAAAAGTACATTCCGACGGCGAGAGTAGCAGTACCTGGTGTTTCTTCGGGAGAGTGCCCAAAAACTTTGAAGCCAATTAAACGGTGAAGAATGAAGAATATACCAACTAAGAATGACGGAATGGCGATGGTGAAGCCCAGGTAAGTAGCCATGCGAAGCGGGAAATTCGAAAAGCCGAAAAGCCCGTCCAACGCTAACTCGACCAGCTTCTTAAATGTATATTTTACTTCGCCAGCGGCACGTTCGGCACGCTCGTAAGTAACACCAACTTGCTTAAATCCAGCGTAAGCACGCAAGCCCCGTACGAAGCGAACTTGTTCGGGCATTTCGTTTACAATTGTGTTGATAACTTTCCTATCCATCACGCAAAAATCCCCTGAATCGAGCGGTATTTCAATGTCGGAAATCCACGCTAACATTCGATAAAATGTTTTGTAGGCTATTTTCTTGAAGAATCCTTCTTTGCGTTTTGTTCGCACGGCATATACTACGTCGTAGCCTTCCCGCCATTTATCTAAAAAACGGTACAATTCTTCGGGCGGGTCTTGTAAATCGCCGTCCATGATTACTACTGCGTCGCCTTTCGCTTCTTGGATTCCGGCAGAAATAGCGGGCTGATGACCAAAGTTTCTCGATAATTTAATCACCCGAACTCGGCTGTCTTTCTCGGCGTACGCCCGCATCATCGCCAACGAGTTGTCTTTTGAGCCGTCATCCACCAACAAGATTTCGTAGTCGTCATTCCAAGTAGGAGCAGAGACCGTTAACCGGGCGTAGAGATTATCAATATTTTCTTCTTCGTCGTAAATTGGAATGACAATGGAAATCATAAAGTAGCTTTTAGCCGTTAGCTGTAAATAATATATTTTAATTGAATACGCACAAAGCCTATAACTTACAGCGGTTTAATCTATCCTTTCAAATCCGCAGAAACGTTGCAGAACTTCTGGGACGTTGATTCCGTCGGTGGTTTGGTTATTTTCAAGTAACGCCGCTAATATACGGGGCAATGCCAACGCAGAACCATTAAGCGTGTGCAATACTTGCGTTTTTCCGTCAACTTTGTGCCGTAGTTTTAGTCGATTTGCCTGGTACGTTTCAAAATTTGATACCGAACTCACTTCCAGCCACATTTTCTGAGCGGCAGAATACACTTCAAAATCGTAGGTCAATGCCGCAGTAAATCCCATATCTCCGCCGCAAAGACGGAGAATGCGGTACGGTAATTTAAGTTTTGAAAGTAAATTCTTCACGTGTTCCACCATTTCGTCAAGGGCAGCGTAAGAATCTTCGGGTTTACAAACCTGCACTACTTCTACTTTATCAAATTGGTGCAAACGATTCAAGCCACGCACGTGAGCACCCCAACTTCCTGCTTCTCTGCGGAAGCATGGTGTGTGGGCGGTTACTTTTACGGGTAAGTCTTTTTCGTCCAAGATTACATCCCGAAACATATTCGTAAGCGGTATTTCAGCGGTCGGGATGAGGTAAAGGCCATCCGCAGTGGCGTGATACATTTGCCCTTCTTTATCGGGCAATTGTCCCGTTCCGTAACCCGATGCTTCGTTGATTACAATCGGTGGTTGAATTTCTGTATAACCCGCAGCGATGGCTTCTTCCAAAAAGAAGTTTATCAATGCCCGCTGTATTCTTGCCCCTTTTCCTTTATAAAACGGAAATCCGGCTCCGCTGACTTTATTACCTAACTCAAAGTCGATGATATCGTACTTCTTTATCAAATCCCAATGCGGTACGGCTGTATTTTCAAGTTCAGGAACTTCTCCAGCTTGAAAAATTTCCTCATTATCATCCGCTGATTTACCCGCAGGAACGCTTTCGTGAGGTAAATTCGGAATGGTATATAAAATATTTTGTAGTTCTTCTTCAAACGAACGTAGCTGTTCTTCCAAACCTTTACTTTTGGTTTTCAACTCGCTTGTTTTGGATTTTATTCCTTCGGCTTCTTCCCGTTTCCCGGCTTTCATCAAACCGCCAATTTGTTTGGCTAATTGATTAGCTTCTGAAAGCATAGAGTCTAATTCGCCCTGCGTTTCGCGGCGATTTTGATCAATATCAATTGCCTGTTGAACTACTTCAGCGGCGTTTTTGAAATTTCTTCTTTCTAATCCAGCGACGGTCGCTTCGGGGTTTTCACGGATAAATTGTATGGCTAACATATGTCCAATTACGAATTACGATTTACGAATGCCGTTTGATTCGGCTCGCTCAAGCCGCAAATATATTTGTTTTAAGCGAGAATGCTTCGTGTTAAGGATTGTTAATCGTTTTTAAGGGTTGGAATCAATGATTTACTTGATACTTTAAGAAGTAAAAGGGAAAACGGAGAAAGGGGTAATAAAGTCCCATCGGGACGACTCTTATTGAATGCTTTTTCTAAAGACCGTCCCAACGAGACTTGATGTTCGTTGGGATATCCTTATTCTTCCAAATGGTCAATCCTACGTATTCAGGTAAACAACCTCTTCTCCCCCCCAAAGAACTTTTGTTGACTGTTCGCCGAAAGTCGTAACTTACCAACAACTAACACATCAACAAATGAAAGCCCTACTCTGTAAATCTCACGGAAAACCTGATACTTTAGTTTTAGAAGAAATCCCTTCGCTCGTTGCCGAAGAAAAGCACATCGTCATTGACGTAAAAGCGTGCAGTGCTAACTTTCCTGACACGTTAATTATTCAAGACCTCTACCAATTTAAGCCTGAACTGCCATTTTCGCCTGGTGGTGAAGTCGCTGGAATCGTGAAATCGGTTGGGGAAGGCGTGAAAAAATTGAAAGTTGGCGACCGTGTTTTTGCTCTTTGCGGCTGGGGCGGCTTTGCCGAAGAAGTAGCCGTTGAAGCCACCAAAGTATTTCCGATGTTGCCGGGAATGGACTTCGTAACGGGAGCATCCGTGATGTATAATTACGGCACATCTTACCACGCCCTAAAAGATCGGGCAAAACTTCAACCTGGTGAAACGTTACTCGTTTTGGGAGCCGCCGGAGGCGTAGGTTTAGCCGCCGTTGAACTTGGTAAAATGATGGGAGCGAAGGTAATTGCCGCTGCTTCCTCCACAGAAAAACTCGAAATCTGTAAAGAAAAAGGAGCGGACGAACTCATAAATTATACTGAAGTAAACCTCAAAGGCAAAATTAAAGAATTGACTGGTGGCAAAGGTGTTGACGTAGTTTATGATCCCGTTGGTGATAAATTTGCCGAACCCGCCATTCGTTCCATGGCTTGGAAAGGACGGTACTTAGTCGTCGGTTTTGCGGGAGGTGAAATTCCGAAAATTCCGTTGAATCTGGCGTTGCTAAAAGGCTGTGATATCGTCGGTGTATTTTGGGGAAGGTTTGCGGCAACCGAGCCCGCTCAGAATATGCAGAACATTCAGGAATTGGCGGGTAATTTCATGAAAGGAACGCTGAAACCACACATTTATAAAACGTACAGCTTGGCAAAAGCCCCCGAAGCACTCTGGGACTTAATGAATAGAAAGGTTATCGGTAAAGCCGTTATTACTACTTCCGACGAAGCGTTTGATAAGGGCGAAAAAGTCAAGGTTAAAACGGAACAACCTACTAAATTTCAAGAAGTGAAAACGGTGGAAAAGCTTACGTTTGCGTCGTTAAGTGCGTTGAAAGCCCACGAAGGAAAATCATTAGGAATAACTAACTGGCAGACCGTTTCGCAGGAAATGATTAATGAATTTGCCTCGTCAACTTTTGACAACCAATGGATTCATATTGATGCTGAAAAAGCTGCCGCTTCGCCTTTTGGCGGAACAATTGCCCACGGACTTTTGACCCTTTCACTCACTCCGAAACTATTAAGTGACTTATTTACGGTTTCGTCTTCACAAATGGGCGTGAATTACGGTATGAACAAAGTGCGTTTTATTACGCCCGTGCCGTCGGGAAGTAGGTTGCGGTTAAGTGCCATATTGAAAAGCGTAGAGATGAAACAACCCAACGTTGCCAAACTCTTAATTGAAGTCACCATCGAACTCGAAAATTCTCCAAAACCCGCGTGCGTTGCCGAGTTATTGAGCGTGATTTATGAGTGATAGCTTTTAGCGAAGGAACGGTATTCATAGATTCACCACTTTACAATTCGCCAATTAAAAAAAAATGAACTGGCCGATTTACATAAAAAGCTTCAAGAATTATTTACAGCTCGAACGTGGGATGTCGGATAATTCTGTGGAAGCCTACGTGCGGGATATTGAGAAATTGCACAACTACGTCTCTCGTTTTGAGAAAATCGTTGAGCCGGAGAAAATGACGGAACACACGTTACGGGATTTCCTGCATTATCTCAATGACTTAGAACTCGTTGCTAATTCACAAGCTCGAATACTTTCAGGAATCAAAGCATTTTACCAGTTCTTGGCGTTGGAAAACCTCGTAAATATTGACCCAACAGAACAACTCGACGCTCCGAAAACCAACCGTAAATTACCCGATACCCTCAGTTTTCCTGAAATAGAATTACTGCTCGATAATATCGACGTTTCAACGCCCGAAGGAACGAGAAACCGGGCGATTGTGGAAGTATTGTACAGTTGCGGATTGCGGGTTTCTGAACTCGTGAATCTGCAACAAACCAGTTGCTATTTCGATATTGGATTTGTGCGGGTGTTTGGAAAAGGCAGTAAGGTGCGGCTCGTTCCCATCGGGCGGGATGCCATCAAGTACACGAAAATTTATTTGGAACACGTGCGGAGTTTGGGCGTAATTGAAGACGGACACGAAGATTATATTTTCCTCAACCGACGGGGGAAACAACTCTCCCGCGTGATGATTTTTATGATTATTAAAGATGCCGCGGCGAGGGCGGGAATTACGAAAAATATCTCGCCGCACACGTTCCGGCACAGCTTTGCTACGCACCTCATTGAAGGCGGTGCGGACCTACGTGCCGTGCAGGAGATGCTCGGTCACGAATCTATCACCACCACTGAAATCTATACCCACCTCGACCGCTCCTTTTTATTGCAAACCTTGCAGCAGTTTCACCCGAGGGGGTGAGGGGGAGTGAATTTTGTCTCTTTTATTTGATAAAATGTCTATTATGCACTGTGCGAAAAAGCGAACTGCACGATGTATTGTTCCTAACACACAAACCGAAATTTAAAATTAAAAGAGCCAAGATATCTCATTGCTCGAATTGGCTATTTCAATTATTTATCACAAGTTTGTCAGAAAATGACAAGTCTTATGGCGATCACGTTTGGTGAATATATCCGACTTCTAAGAAATGAGAACGAACTGACTTTGACTCAGCTAGCGGCCAAACTGAATTTGGATTCTGTCAATTTGAGTAAAATTGAGAACGGAAAACGAGACTTTGATTAGAAACGCTTACCAAAACTCGCAAAAATATTCAATCTTAATCTTACGGAATTACGGAATGAATATGTTACTGATCAAATTGGAAAACATATTTACGAAACAAATTGTACAAAACAACTTTTACAAGTTGCGGAGGAAAAAGCAGAATACCGCAGAACACTTAATAAAACACGATAGAATATGAGAATAGTATCCTTTTTCGCAGGAGCAGGTGGACTTGATTTAGGATTTGAAAAAGTGGGTTTTAATGTCACTTGAGCAAATAAATTTATTGTAAATAACATATTATAAAATGGATATAGATTATACTAAAACTTTAGAAGCTTGCGAAGAGATTAAAACAAAGTTGAATGAACTTTCAGCCTTGCTGTTCCATAGTGCTAATCAAGGGATATCTAATGAATATGAAGTAAAAAAAGGTGATTTAATTAATTGGATAGAAGAGATAGAATTTAATATAACGAGTCATGAGTAATATTAACTTTCAATTCTTCCCAAGGTCTCAAGGAATTACTTCTGAAATAAAAGAAGTAATAGAATGCTTCATTGAAGTTGAAGACAAAATAAATTCTGAAAATCACAATTTAAAAAGCAATGAAGTGTTAAAAGAATTATACAAGCCTTTGACAAAAATTGGGTACCTGGTTGAAACGAGTAAAGCTAAAGACGATAAAATTAATGTGCCTGTTTTATTTGGTTTAGGGAATCAAATAGATAAGAGTTATAATGCAGATGCTTTAAGTAAAGATGGAAAAATAGTAATTGAGGTTGAAGCTGGAAGAGCTACAGAAAACAATCAATACATGAAGGACATTTTTCAAGCTTGTATGATGTTTGAAGTAGAGTATCTAATAGTTGCGGTTAGAAATACATATCGAGGTCACAAAGATTTTAATATAGTTTACACATTTCTTGAAACACTTTATATTTCAAGTAGATTACATCTTCCATTAAAGGGAATACTATTAATCGGTTATTAAAAAATCGAGCAAACGTAATGGGTGACGCTCTTGAAAACTACATCAAAGATGCGTTTGCAGGAACTTTAGGAATATTAGATGAAGTGCAAAAAATGCAAATATACAATCAAAAGTTTTCTTGAGAGGTTCTCAAAACAATCCACCTGACATAATGATAAAGGGTGGTGATGCAATTGAAGTTAAGAAAACCCAAAGTGCAAATTCAAGTTTGGCTTTGAATAGTAGTTATCCGAAAGCTGATTTAAGACATACAAGCCAGATGATCACGAGGGAGTGTAAAGAATGTGAGAATTGGACTTTCAAAGATTTAATTTATTGTGTTGGTCATACAACTGATACAAGTTTGAAGTCCCTATGGATGGTTTACGGGAATACTTACGCAGCTAAACACGAAACGTACCAAAGAATTAAAGCAACAATTTCGAGTGGTATAAAAACAATTCCAGATGTTGTTTTTGCCGATACCAAAGAATTAGGAAGGGTAAATCAGGTTGACCCTTTAGGAATAACAAACTTGAGAATTAGAGGGATGTGGCAAATTGAAAATCCAAGAAAGGTATTCAATTATCTACACGAACCAACTGATAAAGACTTTGAATTAGTTTGTATAATTCCAGCAGACAAATACAATGCTTTTCCTAAAGAAAGTAGAACCAAACTTGAAGGAGTAGATGAAGATGGTTTTAGTATTGAAAACAAACAGATAAAAGACCCTAATAATCCTGCGAAATTAATGAATTGTAAATTGATAAGACTATTGATATGAGGCTTAAAGTCCCCCACTTTGAAATTTTAGGTATTACAAAGGCATCGTTGTTAAATTCGGAAACAATATTATTGCAACATTAAGTTAATAATTCCGAGCCGGAAACTCACTAAAAAATATTCAAACGGAAAAGCCAACTAAATGAAGAGCTGAAACTGCAAAACTCAATTGAAGCAGGTAAGTAGGATTCACAGTCTGAACCCCACAATTATAAAGAAATGGCTAAAGCTAAACTGAAGAAAGAGAAGCGGGTTTCGGTACGTAAATACGGTTCTCGACTCCGCTTGAACTGACACAAAGTATTGCTTTTTGTTCACTTCCCCTTTCTCACAAACAACCCCAACGGTTGCCCCATGCCGTAGCCGCCGGATTCGCGGGGTGTTAAATCAAAGACCGTGAGGGTGTCTCCTTTGGAGCGGAAACCGTAGGCGTGCACCACGGAGGCGTTGGTCATCACTACCACGTCGCCTCCTTCGTTGAGGGCACAATTGCCGTTGGTGCAGACGGAGAAATCGGTGTATTCGCCCCAGCCTTTTACCTTTCCTTTATTGGTGAATTCAACTACTTTTTGCGTAGCGTTATGCTCGAAGAAATTCCAAAAACCCGTGAAGGTGGCGTTGTTCACGATGGTCGGGAAAGCAATCGGAATATCGTAAGCCAAATCAATATCGCTGCTGTCGGGACGAACGAAACGGAACACACGATTGAGGGCTTTATCCGTAAAAACGAGCGTTTGCTGTTGGGCATCGTACGTGATTTTCGTAATGTCATCTTTGTTAAGTTTTAGTCGCAACGTATCGCCGCTGCGTTTTACGGGAAGTACGGAGTAGCCCGTTTGCCCGTTGTAAACTACAATAGAATCACCGAAGCGGTTGTTGTCGATTATAAATTCGGTGACGTAATACGTAGACTCGTCGTTGATAGTTTTTGGGGAATGCTTTATTTTTATGTTTTCTACGTAGTCTTTACTCACCCAATTTCCCCGAAAATCAACGGGCGTAGTGGTATCTTTGGTAGAGGTACAGGCGGCAAATACCGTAAGTAATAAGAGGTAGATTAGTACGCGTTTTTTCATGTATATGTTGAGTTACTTGGTATATCGACCCGACCTATCCCATCTGGTCACCTTCTAAGCGGGGATTCTTATTCGAAGATTTTCTTTGACAAAATAACGTAAAATACAAAATTAGTGAATGTAGTTTCGTTACCGTGGTTATTTGTCGAAATTTGCCGCTACGTTTAGAATCCACATGACAAAAATTGATTTTTCTGCCGAAGTAAAGGCTAATATTAAGCTCTCTATCCCGATTGTGCTGGCACAGTTGGGATTTGTATTAATGGGTGTTACGGACAATATAATGGTTGGGCGGTTACTTGGAGCCACCGAACTGGGAACAGCGGGCGTAGCGAATTCACTGGCATTTTTGATTGGCTCGATTGCCATTGGCGGGTTTTCGGTGATTGCCCCGTTGGTTTCAAAAGCCAAAGCAGAAAGCAATCCTGAAGAGATAAATCGGCTTTTTCGAGCGAGTATCTGGACCGCAACGGGATTTAGCGTTGTGTTAACGTTAGTTGGTTTTTTAGCAGCGTATTTCTTCGAGATATTTCAACAGCCTGAAATCACGAATGAACAAGCCCCTTCGTTTCTGTTCATTATCGTTTTATCTAATATTCCGCAATTTTATTTCTTCGCTTCCAAGCAACTTGCCGACGGGCTTTCGTTTACTAACGTGGCGATGGGGGTAACTATCGTGGGGCTAATTTTTAACGTTTTTGTTAATTATGCACTGATTAGCGGCGAGTGGTTTATTCCGTCGCTTGGGTTAAACGGAGCGGCTTATGCTACGTTATTTACCCGTTGTCTTATGCTTGTTGGGATTTTGATTTATCTCTACCGACAGCGAAAGTTTAAGCGGTATTTCCTGCGGAAATTCAATGCTTCTTCGGTGAGAGATTTAACTTGGCAGATTTATAAATTAAGTGTTCCGAGTGGTTTTCAACTCTTCTTTGAAATTGGGGCTTTTGCCTTCGCAGTAGTAATGATGGGCTGGATTGGGGAACTTCAAATGGCGGCTCACCAGGTGGCTATTAACATCGTTTCCATTACGTATATGATGGCGTTGGGCATTGCCATTGCGGGTGGAATTAGAGTAGGTGAGGGGCGGGGCATAAAAAACCCAAGCCGAATCTTGATGTCAGGAAACGTGACGTTTATTCTCGTGGCAATTTTTATGCTGTGTTCTATTACGGTTATTTTACTATTTGACGAGTCGCTGGTGAGGCTCTTTATTCAGGACGAAGAGGTTATGGATCTCGCGGTGCGGCTTATTTTTGTTGCAGCGTTATTTCAACTACCCGATGGTCTGCAAGCCGCCGGACTCGGAGCATTGCGGGGACTTTCGGACGTAAATATCCCAACGATTATTACGTTTTTTGCGTATTGGGTAGTTGCCTTGCCGCTTGGTTACTATTTAGGGTTTACGTTAAATCAGGGAGCTGTAGGAATTTGGATGGGCTTGTTTTACGGGCTAACCTTCTCCGCTGTTTTCCTGCTGGCAAGGTTTTATTGGCTATTTCGGAAGAGAAGGTCGTAAACTCTATCAAAACTCCGCCCGTCCTAACCTTATCAAGAAGGGAAGGAAGGATATTTTTTCTAATATCCCAAAACCAGTATTCAGCTATTTAATCAAAAGTCTTCACCGAATCTGCCGAAAGGCGGTTAATCTCTTTCAATTCGGCGGGGGTCAAATCACGCCATTTACCGACAGGAATATCAAGGCTAACATTCATGATTCGGATGCGTTTTAAGGTTACCACATCGTAGCCGAGGTAATCGCACATTCTACGGATTTGACGGTTCAGACCTTGGGTGAGGATAATTTTGAATTTATTTTTACCCATTTGTTGTACTTTACACTTTCGGGTAACGGTTTCGAGAATTGGAACGCCGTCACTCATTTTACGGACGAAATCGCCGGTGATGGGTTTATTCACGGTCACGATATATTCCTTTTCGTGGTTGTTTCTCGCCCGAAGAATTTTGTTCACAATATCGCCGTCGTTGGTCAGGAAAATCAACCCTTCGCTAGGTTTATCTAATCGCCCAATCGGGAAAATACGTTTGGGGTAATTGATGAAATCAATTATATTATCTTTTTCAACTTTGGTATCCGTTGTGCAGACAATACCGATAGGTTTGTTAAACGCCAGATAAACGAACTTTTCTTTGGGATCGTTGACTCGTTTTCCGTCTACGCTGACGATATCATCCGCTCCGACTTTCGTGCCCATTTCGGGAACTTCTCCGTTGAGTTGCACTCGTCCCGCCGTGATGAGTTTGTCAGCTTCCCGCCGGGAGCAATAACCCACTTCGCTGAGGTATTTATTGATACGTGTTTTTTGTTCTTCCATGATTAGAAGCAAAATTACGTAATTATTGAACTTCTCTCTTCTTTGTCTTGGTACAAAGAAGCAAAAATTAAGGTTTAATCTATTTCTTAACGCTTCAAGTATAAATAATTTTCAAATTCGATGAAATCAACCTTAACTCTGATTTGTCAAATTATGTAAAAGTTGAACCAGCTGATGACTTCGATATTCGTTTTACGTTTAAAGACGGCATTGTAAAAACCACTAACTTCAAATCATTCATTGGTAATAGTCCGTTGATTAAACCCCTGAATCAAATTGGGTATTTTAAAAACGTCAAACTTTATGAAAGAGGGCGTGGAATTTATTGTGAAAGCGGTCACGGTTTTTGTCCGGATTTTTTGCGGAATTTGTAATAGAAATTCTCGCTTCGCACAAAAAAGAGACACCCCGTTTAAGAGTGCCCCTGTTGCTATAAAGTTTCTTTCCTTTTAGGTTTCATCAACCTATATCTCCGTATTTAAACGGTTTTCCTCCCGCCATTACTTCTTGTGTTTTCTCGTCGAAGGTAACTTTCAAGCCTGTGCGGTAAGCGGCAGTCGCCATAATATTGGCAATGGAGTGCTGATATCCGGCTTCAATCGGACCGTTGGTTTTGGCACGGCTTCGTACACATTCCATCCAGTTTCGCATATGAGCGGAGGTAAGCGGGTCGCCGCCCGTATTTGCTCCAGCTTCTACCTTTAAACCTGATAGTTTTTGATTATCAAGTAAATTAGGTCTCATGCCCATATCGCCAGCGAAGCGTTTTGTCAGTCCGCCTTCAGAGGTTATCTCGTTGGTGTCGAGGTTTATCATTCCACCGTTTGAGTAGTACAGTTCTTTCGTTCCTCCGGCTGAATTGGAGAAGCGGCTTTGGAACAATACCTGAAAGCCCTGACTCATATCATCTGCGGGACCGTAGTCAAACGTCACGGCAAATGTATCGGGGTTCGTTCGTCCGTCTTTCCACTGATAAATACCGCCGTTTGCGGTGGCACTGCGTGGATGCCCAAGACCACTAAACCAGTGAACTGTATCAATTTGATGGCTCATCCACTGTCCGGGAATTCCTGAAGAGTACGGCCAGAATAACCTGTATTCTAAATATTTACGCGGATCAAATGCGGTTTTTGGGCGGTTGAGCTGGTATTTAGTCCAGTCCAAATCTTCCTGCTTACATTTAGCAACCAAATCCGGACGACGCCACCTACCGGGCTGATTGACGTTCCACATCAACTCAACCATTACAATCGGTCCGAACTTCCCGTCTTTGATAAATTTGGCGGCCTCATGATAGTTAGGTCCACTTCTTCTTTGTGAACCAATTTGTACTACTTTACCTGATTGTTGTGCTTCTTTCAAGACGCCACGGGCATCTTCCATGGTTTCTGCGAGGGGTTTTTCGGCATAAACATCCTGATTCGCTTGCAACGCTTGAACCGTGTGAATGGCGTGTTGGAAATCAGCAGTACTGATGATAACCGCATCGGTGGTTTTACTGTCGAGCAATTGCTCGTTATTCATGTACTCTTTTATGCCATTGCCGAATTTTCCCCGCAAATGGGCTAGACCTTCTTCGCGTCTAATTTTCCACAAATCCGAAATTCCGACAATTTCATAGTTCAGCTCTTTATTATGGTTCATAAATGCTGGAAGCAGGGAATTCTTGAAGCGGTCAGAAAAACCTAAAACGCCCACCCGAACCCGGTCATTTGATCCAATAATTTTTGCGTAGCTACTTGCCGAAAAACTCATGGCAGCACCCGCGAGAACCGATTTCTTAATAAAGTCTCTTCTGTTGGTATTCATCGTTATAATATGTTTAAGGTTCTGAGTTATATTATCTTGCTGACACTAACTGATTACTTCAATTTTCTTACTTTCAGGCTTTTGAAGTGAACCTCGTCGCCGTGATCTTGAAGGAGTAAATGTCCAGTTTCTGATAATCCGAAGCCGTCAAAATCCTTGTATTTACTACGGGCCACGAGTGCCTTATAAATATTGTCCCCGCGATTGTATTCTACTACTTTAAAATCATTGAGCCAATGCTGAACGGTATTATCGGGCATTACCACGACTCTCCCCTGATTCCATTCGCCAATTTTTCGTAGAAAACGTTTATCCGCTTTTATAGAAGGAATTAGGTCGTACAGCGAAGCAATGGTGCGATTTCCTACAACGCCCATTTTGGCATCGGGGTGTTTCTCATCGTCAAGAATCTGAAACTCTAGTCCAATGCCTGACTTTCCACCTGAATTAAACTTTTCATCCACGAAATATTTTACACCGGAGTTTGCTCCTTCGGTTAGTTTGAAATCAAATTTGAATTCAAAAGGACCGAAAGTCTCTTTCGTAATAATGTCGTTACCGGTTTCTGAACCGTCAGATTTTCCTACGTGAATTTCACCATCTACGGCGTTCCATCTTCTGGAAGTCATATTAGGCTGACCGTAGCCACGCCATTTCTCGAAACTATTTCCGTCAAAAAGTAGCTCAAATCCTTGTTCTTTTTCCTGAGCAGAAAGGTCGTTCTTTATCTGATTGGCTACGTAAGTATCGTCCCACGGCATCATTTTGATATTTTTGCCGGTTTGAATTTTGATATTCTTCCACTTTACTTCGGTTCCTTCTGTGGCATCTTTCGAAATGCCGTGCACTTGCAAGCAGATGAAGCCTTCGGAAGTCATATCGTCAATCAAGTGAGCACACGGAACACCGTTTATGAATGTCCGGAGGGTATTCCCCACGGCTTCGATGCGGTATTTATTCCAGTCATCTTTTTTAAATGCTTTTTGTCCGGTTGGGTTTAAGTTTAAAGGATATAACCAGCCGCGACGGGCTTCGTCATAAATACCTCCGGACCACGCCCGGTTTGACGGGTCGACTTCCATTTGATAACCGTGCACCCGTCCATTGTTGTAATCCGTTTTAGAAAGGCTCCGAAATTGGACGCCGGAGTTCATAGAGTTATCTACCATTAGCTCCAATTCGAGCACAAAGTCGCCGTAAGTTTTCTCGGTAGTCATGAAGGAGTTTGGTGTTCCGTGAACTGTTTTTCCGACAATTACTCCGTTCTCAACGCTGTACTTTGCCTCGCCGTTTAATTGCTTCCAACCATCGAAGTTTTTGCCATTGAATAGGGGTTCCCAACCTTCGGCTTTTTCTTTTTTTGTTACTTGAGCGAAAGTGGTGATTGATAAGAATGCACACACTATTGAAAATACGTAAAACTTAGTTAGGTTCTTTGTTTTCATTTTTTTGCGTCCGATTGAATACATTATGCTGATAGTTATTAGTAGTCTGATACGAAGATATAAAATAAAAGCTCTCAAATCAGATGTCTGAGAGCTTTTGGGTAGGTTGAATAAATAGTTTCTTTATAGGTAAAATGATAGTTTTAAGTAGCTAAGTACAAAATTGGTTTAAATCAGTAAAAGCTACTACCTTTTTTATGACAGGTTATGGTGCTTTTATGACATTAAGGTTTGGTTAAGGTGCAATAATTGATTACTTACTGCACCTTTAGCCGATATAATAGATAAAATTAGTACCCTGGATTTTGCGGGAATGCTGTATTTCCACCATCCACAAGGTCAATTTGCTCATCTGGAACTGGTCTTAAATTGTGCATATCCTTGATGTTTGCCGATGCCTCTGGATTGTACAATTTAACTCGTTCCACAAGATTTCCCCATCGCTTAAGATCAGTCCATCTATGACCTTCTCCTAATAGCTCACGAGCTCTTTCGTCATAAAGGAACTCCATAGTTGCTTGGGCAGTTGTGATTTCCATTTGAGCTGCTTTGCCTGAGAAGGCTGCTCTTCGTCGTACCAAGTTGATATGCGTGACGGCTTCTGCTTGTTTTCCTTGCTTTATCAAACACTCGGCTACCATCAAATGAACATCTGCTAACCTGATAAGCACGAAGTCTCTGCCACCTTGTACTTCATTGATACTCGCACGTAACGGGTCAAGAAACTTGGATAAAGTCTCAAATTGCTTCTCGTTGTACATACTAGGGGTATAAACTTGATAAGGCCGCTTAGCTCTTTCTGCTTCAGACATTTCAAATCCAGGCATAAAAATCGCCGTATCACCAACGGCTACCGTAATCGTCGCTTTTGACTTATCCAAAAAAGTAGGGAAAGTACCTGCCCTTGTAGCTTTATACACCTTCCTAAAGCTTTTGTCATACCTAGAATCCACACTCCTGTTTACCATTACCTGATTATAGGTATAGTTGGTGGGGCGTAATCTTTTCCAAGGACGGCCTACCTCAAGCACACGACTCATTCCTGCTTGCGTGTCATATTCCATTAAATAATAAAGGTGCCATCTGTTGCCAAACCCGCCAGCGGAGAGTAAGTCGTAACTAAACTGAACGGAGAAAACAGCTTCTGAGTTTTGGTCGTTTCCAAGTTCAAATAGTTTAGCATAGTCGCTAACCAAACTTCTATCGTAAGAATTAATAACCTTTTTACCATGAGTTTCTGCGGTTGCAAAGTCTGCCACAGATCCGAACGGTCTTGTAGCTTTGGTAATAAAAACTTTTAAAAGGAAGCCATCAACTGCCATTTGGTCCATTCTTCCCCATTGGCCCGTTCTTTTAGGTAAAGCAGGATATGCCTCATTAAAGTCCTTAATAATTTGGGCGTAAACCGCACTTTCGGTAGTTCTTGTAATCTCGGTAATTGGCCCATTGGTTTCGCTTAGTCTTAAGTCTAAATCTCCGAAGTGTTGTACCAAAGTGAAATAGTACAAAGCTCGTAGTGCTTTCGCTTGTGCAACACCACTCGCAAGTGCTGCTGGAGATAACCCTTTTATTTCTGTACCTCTATCTATGACGGCATTACAAGTGTTAATTCCTTTATAGAATTCTCTCCACAGTGTACGCACCCAGTTATCTCTACCATTTAGTTCACCATTGTAGAAGTTATAACGCTTATAACTTCCGTCTGCTCCATTGGTGTAAGTATCTGTTCCCAATTGAGACATAGACATGCCTATCTCTTGAGCATAATAGGTACGTAGATAACCATAAGCTGCTGAAACTGCATCGTTGAACCCCTTGGGAGTGTTTATATAAGAATTTGATAAATTACTTACCACTACCTCTTCCAATGGATTATCACAGCTTTGTGAGCTAAACATAACAGCCCCAGGAATCAAGGCAAACTTTATGAGCCTTGCCGTTTTTTTAAGTATATTATTTATTAAATTTTTCATCTTATTATTAATATTTTAATGAATTAAAATGTGAGGTTGACTCCAATTGTAGCTGTCCAAGCTGCTGGTGATACGTTACCACCTAAACTCGCATCAATATCAGTTTCTGGATCTATCCCATTATGTTCCGAAATGAATGAAGAGAATATAAACGGCTGTTGAATGGAGCTATAAAGCCTTAAAGACTCCATTCCCAGTTTCTTAGCCGTCTCTGGAGTAAATCGGTAACCAAAGTTTATATTTCTTACCTTTACGAACGAGCCATCAAAAATATTCATGGAAGAATTCCAGATAGGACGTTCTTGGTTCTGATTTGGTCTAGGACTTACATTCGTAGGATTTTCTGGTGTCCAGTAGTCGGTCTCGATATTATTATATCTTCCAAATAGTGAATTGTTGCTTGTATGGAAGTTGGATCTTATAGTTTGACCTAAACGGGCATACACAAAGAAAGACATATCAAAATTGCCTAGTTTAAACCTATTGGTTACTCCACCAGAAAACTTAGGAACACCCGATCCTTGAACGACACGATCAGCAGCGGTAAATTTTCCATCTCCATCAGTATCCTGAATTTTAATCTCCCCAACCTCACTTCCAAAAGATCTTGCCTCTTCAAACTCATTTGCTTGCCATATTCCAATTTTTTTATAATCAAAAATTACGGATAACGGCTGACCAATGTACCAGTTATTACCTACATCGTCACCGTTTGGCAGGTCTACAAATTGCTCTTTGTTGATAAAGAATTGGAAATCAGTAGACCATTTAAAGCCTCTTCTATTATCCATATTCACGGTACTGAAAGTTCCTTCAATACCGTTGTTACGAGTAGCCCCCACGTTGGTTGTAACTTCAGTAAAGCCAATAGAAGGCGGAAGGTTTCTACGTAACAGCAAGTCACTCGTGGTTACGTCGTAATACTCAATACTACCCGTGAAGCGACCTCTAAACATACTGAAATCTAAACCAAGGTTTAAAGTCCTTGACGTCTCCCATTGAAGATCAGGATTCCCGATGGTATTAGGGCCGTAACCAAATACGGCATTATCTCCAAAATTGTAGACAGACCTTGATAGTAAACCTTGAGTTTGGTAAGGTTGAATCGCTTGATTACCCGTAGAACCATAAGAAACTCTTAATTTAGCTAAATCAATTGATGAAATGGACTGCATAAACTCTTCGCTCGACAAATTCCAAGCAACAGCCACACTAGGGAAATAACCCCACTTTGTATTATCACCAAACTGTGAAGCACCATCGGCTCTTAAAGTTGCAGTTAATAAATACTTGTCATTAAAGCCGTAATTCACACGTCCCATGTACGAGAGTATACTTCTTTGAATCAAATCAGACCTTACACCTTCAATGATTGCAGCATTTCCAAAATTATAAAACTGCTGCGTTTCCGATGGTATATCTTGAACCGTAACTCCATTCGTCTCAAAATTATTTCTTTGAAAAGATTGAACCCCAGTCAAATTGAAATTATGCTTACCAATGCTTTTAGTATAGTTCAAAATATTCTCAATGGTATAATTGAAAGAATTAACGTTATCAGTTGACGCTCTTGGTGGTGCCAAACGACGAGCATTGGTAAATGTACCTTGGAAAACATCTCTTTTATTGACTGTAAAATCTGGACCAAAGTTAAAACGATACGTTAGCCCTTCAATAATCTTAGCCTCTGCATAAAGCCCTGAGAACATTCTATTAGTCTTTCTCCTATCTATATAGGCCCCATCTACTATTTCTGACAGTGGATTTGACCTCAACCCATCTTCAGTAGGAAGAAAATTCAATGAACCATCATCATTAAAAGGAACTCCAAGTGGATTCTCAGCCATTGCACCTCCAAGCGGATTAAACCCTTCTCCATTTCTAATAGAATAGTTGATAAATGTAGACATTCCCATAGAGATATTTTTTGTCAACTGATGGTCAAGGTTTACTCTCAAAACATTCCTGTTGTAATCTTGATTGTACACAATTCCATTATCTTTGAAATAGTTAAGAGACATGTAGTACGTCGTTTTTTCATCTCCTCCCGCAATTCCAAAAGAATGATTCTGAATGTTTCCGGTACGGAGTAATGCATCTATGTAATCAAACGAACGCCCTTTGGCTATTCCATCCAATTCGACATCGGTGAAAACAATGTTGTCTGGTTGAAAACCACCTAGTGTTCCATTTGAGTTTCTAACTCTGTATGCCTCCCTTTTGGTAGCTGAAAATTGCGGCCCATTCATAAAGTTCATCGTATTTAAAGCCTGTGTTACACCATAATAGCTATCATAAAAAATGGTTGGTTTTCCGTCTTTTTTCGATCCCCTTCTTGAGGTTATTAGCACAACTCCATTAGCTCCTCTTGCTCCATAAATCGCTGTAGCGGAAGCATCTTTTAAAACTTCCATTGATTGGATATCATTAGGATTTATGTCTCCAATACCACCAGAAAGTGGAATTCCATCAAGTACATACAGTGGATCAGAGCTTGCATTAGGAGAACGACGGCCACGTATTATAACCCTTGGTTCACTTCCTGGCTTGCTACCTGCTTGCATAACATCCACTCCAGCAACTCTACCTTGTAAAGCTTGTTGTGCATTAGCGATGGGTAGGTCTTTGATATCAGCTGCTTTTACAGTTGATATAGCTCCTGTCAGTTGGCTTTTCTTTTGCGTTCCATATCCTACAACTACAACTTCTTCAAGGCTTGCTGTACTTTCAGAAAGAGTTACGTTGATCACAGATTGATTTCCCACTTTCAGGTTTTGAGCTTCATAACCAATATAGGAGAAAACCAGTACGTCGTTTGCTGAATTTACTTGCAGACTATACTTACCATCTACAGATGTTATCATGCCCTCAGATGTGCCTTTCACAGTAATACTTACGCCGGGCAGTGCCTCGCCCAAATTATCAGATACTACACCATTTATTTGCCTCGTTTGGGCAAACAAACTACTCGTGCAGCAAAGCAGGAGCAGTACAATACTTTTAAGGATACTTCTTTTCATGTTTTTTAAGTCATTTGGGTTAAATAATATGAACAATCAAATCTTTTTTTGTGAAATACCTTGATTGTTTTAGTAAATTTAGTTCCTTTTTTAGAGTAAAAGTTATCTTGATTTTGCAACAACTGATATTTTAATGACTATTTTTGTCTCATACACAGTATGTACGAACCTATTTCGTGCTTTTTCAACCATAAATCAACATTTATAAGCTTTGAAACCACAGTTTTTAAAAATAGCCCCGTCGGGAAATGCTTCAATAAATCTCTATGAACAAGAGGTACCATACTTTGCCACCCCATGGCATTACCATCCTGAGTTTGAGATTGTATTGATTAAGACAAGCGTTGGTAAAAAATACGTAGGAAGTAGCATATCAGAATTTGAACCCGATGACCTCTGCATGATTGGTTCGCTTTTACCTCATTTTTATAAAAACTCGCAAGAATACTACGGTGCTGATTCAGAGGTGGAAGCGAGCTCGTACGTGATGCATTTTCGGGAAGATTGTTTCGGAGAAGCTTTCTGGAGATTGCCTGAAGTTACAAACGTGCAGGATTTACTATTACGATCTAAAAAAGGGCTTCAATTTGGAAAGGTAGTTGCCCAACAAGCAAAGCCATTGATTGCGGCACTATTTCAAAAAGAAGCCACTGCCCGCATTATTGCTTTTTTGGAAGTCATTCACTTATTAAGTTGCACCAAAAACTATACGTACCTGAACGAGCATTCCATTGAATTACGGAACGAAGCAGATTCTGACCGAATCAAAAAGGTATATGAATTTGTGATGCAGCACTTCAAGGAAGATATTTGCCTGAATGATGCCGCTCAGCTTGCTAGTATGAGCGAATCAGCTTTTAGCCGGTATTTTAAAAAACGTACCCGACTGACCTTCTCAAGCTTTTTAACCGGAGTGCGGGTAGAGTATGCTTGTCGGAAACTTCGTGAAACTGAAAAAAGCATTGCTGAAATAGCGTTTGAGAGCGGCTTTAATAATCTTTCTAATTTTAATCGGCAGTTTAAGCTATTGAAAAAAATGACGCCCTTCGCTTATAAAAATACGTATTAGAAATGAGCAAAATAATAAATAATTCTGATAGGAATAGATTTGAATATAGCGTTGATAATCAAACCGCCGTAGCAGATTATATTCTCACCAAAGACGGACGCATCGTGTTGACTCATACTGAATCCGAAATTAATGGAGGGGCAGGGTATTGGTTCAAAATTAGAGAAAGCGGCGTTAGTTTACGCTAAAGAAAACGAATTAAAGGTAATGCCGCTCTGCCTGTTCATGGGTTCTTTTGTTCGCAGACACGGTGACGAATACGCAAGTATATTAGCTTCCGGTTTTAATGTGTAGTGCTACCTTTATTCCAACAATTATTCAACCCCGTTTTAAAAGATTGCCGTTATGAATTTATCTATTTACCAAAAAGTCATTTACCTATCATTTGTTACCTGTTTTTTTGCTTTTCTGTCGTGCAAGAATCAACCTGTTGAAAAGTATGACGTAGTAGTTTACGGTGGAACATCAGCAGGAGTAATTGCGGCTTATACAGCGAAAGTTCAGGGCAAAAGCGTATTGATAATTGAACCGACCAGCCATTTAGGTGGCTTGACAACAGGTGGACTCGGTCAAACTGATATTGGAAATAAATACGCCATTACTGGTCTGTCCCGTGATTTTTACCGGCGTGTGGGAGCTCATTACGGTAAATTAGAGCAATGGACATTCGAGCCGCACGTAGCCAAAGATATTTTTCTTGAATACCTCCAAAAAGCAGATGTTAAAGTACTTCACAACAAGCAATTAATAGCCGTTGATAAGGAAGGAACCACAATTCGTCAAATTATAGTGAAAGGTACTGAGCCGGGAGTTGAGAAGATAATTTCCGCCAAGGTATTTATCGACGCTACTTACGAAGGAGATTTACTGGCGAAAGCGGGCGTGAGTTATACCGTGGGCAGAGAAGCGAACTCGCAATACGGTGAAAACTGGAATGGAGTACAATTAATGGATAAGCATCAGTTTCCCGAAGGCGTTGATCCGTACGTAGAAAAAGGAAATTCCGCGAGCGGTTTGCTGTGGGGAGTAAGCGACGAATCACTCGCTCCGACGGGAAGCGGCGATAAGAAAGTGCAGGCGTATAACTTTCGTTTATGCCTCACCGATAGTGTGGAAAATCAAATACCGATTACCCGACCCGCTGGTTACGATTCTACTAATTTTGAATTATTGCTTCGTTACATCGAAGTCAAAAAGCCGCACGAACTAAACTGGGCGTTAATGCACATCCAACCCATGCCCGGCCGCAAAACAGATATTAATAATTCCGGGCCTTTTTCTACTGACTTTATTGGTGAAAATTTCGACTATCCGGATGCTGATTACGAAGAGCGTGAAGCCATTGTTCAGAATCATAAACTTTACACAGAAAGTTTTCTGTACTTTTTGGGTAACGATTTGCGTGTTCCCGAACACTTACGAAACGAAATGCAAAAGTGGGGTTATCCGAAAGATGAATACATAGATTCGGAGAATTTCAGTCCGCAACTCTACGTTCGGGAGGCCCGCCGCATGGTGGGAGAATACGTAATGACCGAAAAGCACTGCATTGGCGAAGAGAAGGTTGATGATGGAATCGGAATGGCGGCTTACACCATGGATTCGCACAATATGCAACGCCTCGTGGTAAACGGAATGGCTAAAAATGAAGGAGATGTGCAACAAGGAACCCCCAATCCGTTCCCGATTTCGTACCGTTCTATCATTCCTAAAAAAGAAGAATGCACTAATTTACTCGTTCCGGTTTGTTTATCAGCTTCTCACATTGCTTTTGGGTCAATAAGAATGGAACCTGTCTTTATGGTCTTAGGGCAATCCGCCGGACTTGCCGCCGCTATGGCTATCAATGCGAATGCGAACGTTCATGATATAGATGTTGTGGCGATGCAAAAGAGCCTGAGAGAAAATCCGCTATCAAACGGTTCTACTTCCGAAATTCTGATTGATAACGAAGATAAAACTCAGGTCAAAGTCACGGGCGAATGGGAAGCAGACGCTACCGCCCGCAATCGGTACGGCAAAGATTACCTGATAAATGCATCGTCTGAAGCTGACGGGCAAAGCGTGACTTTTCAGCCGAACTTCAATGTATCGGGAGAATACAAAGTTTACGTCTATGTTCCTGAGCATCCTGAATTAGCCGAAACCTACTCGCTTAAAGTCAATCATTCGACGGCGACGGAGAAGGTTTTTCTCGCCACCACTGCCGGAAAAAATGACTGGTTGTACGCAGGGACGTTTTTGTTTGGAAAAGAAAAAGGGAAACAATACAATCATCGAAAAGGAAGATTCAAAAGGCGTAATAATTGCTGATGCAGTACTATTTCTGCCCGTTAGCAAATAGTTAACCTAAACTTACCTTTCTTGTGGAGGTTTTGCCGTACGCTTTATTTATTTACAACTGGGTATGATGAAACAAAACAACTTGACGGGTAAGAGAGTTGATAAATTACTTCTTGGTATGAAGACCAAGAAAAGGTAACAAAACTTCTATGAGCAGTTATTCAATAAAAGATTTAGAGCACTTATCCGGTATTAAAGCACATACGCTTCGTATTTGGGAGCAACGCTACGATATAATCAATCCAAAACGTACAGACACTAATATCAGGACGTATGACGATCATGATCTAAAACTCGTACTAAATATTTCTTTGTTGAAAGAGCACGGACACAAAATTTCCGAAATTGCTAAAATGTCTAACGACGAACTCAACACTGAAGTAATATCAATATCGGACAAGAAACTTAATTATCCTGATCAAATTCATGCATTGACCATTGCTATGATTGACCTCGATGAAGATCGTTTCGAGAAAATCATGTCCACTAATATTCTTCAGTTCGGTTTTGAAAACACGATGGTAAATATCATTTACCCGTTTCTTTCACGCATCGGAACGTTGTGGCTTACCGGTTCTATTGGGCCGGCACAGGAGCATTTTATAACGAATTTGATTCGTCAAAAAACCATTGTGGCGATTGACGGACAAGTAGTGAAGGAGACTGCCACTACAAAGAAATTCCTTCTCTATACACCAGAAGGTGAGACCCACGAAATGGGTATTCTGTTTGCCAATTATATATTACGTGCCAGAAATAATAAAGTGATTTATTTAGGACAGAGCCTTCCGTTTGAAGAACTCAAATTTGTTTGTGATTTACACAATCCAGATTATATATTTTCTTCAATTACAACTGTGCCGAGCATCAGCGATATTCAGGATTATGTACTCAAGCTCGGAAAAGCATTCCCGGAAACAAGCATTTTACTTACGGGATATCAGGTAATTGGGCAAGGTCTCGATTTGGAAGAGAACACACGCATTATCCCGAATGTACGTCAGCTAATGGAAATCGCCAGCGGTGGTTGAAAACACGAATGACGGCTCAATGAGCCGTCATGTGGATTATCCCTAAACTAAACTGTATAAAAATTTTATTGAAATTGGAGGAATTAAATTAAAGACATGAGGTTATCCTCTCCGGTCTCTAATCTAGCTTCTCCAATTTTTTAGTTAAGTGTCAATTCTTTATAAACTACGGGCGTAGGCACGTTTGTTGAAACTGTTACCTCACGCACTACCTTTTCGTTATTACTTTCAATTTCGAATTGATAGTTTCCATCTTCCAGACCATCTAATTGAAAGTTAGTGCTGTAAAAAGTACTTCTCTTATTGACTACTTCTTTGTGAAGCACATCTCCGGTTTCGTTACGAAGTTTTATGACAAGTACGTCTCCTTTCGCTTTTTCAAGCATCAGTCTTATTTTGGAAGTGTTCTTTACGTTGTACATCCCAATCTCAAAAGTCTCTGGTTGCTTTACTGTTTTTTTGTCGTCTTCTGTAGTAGCAGCGAAAGTAGTGGCAGATGCAAGAAGAACGATGGCGAGTGTTTTAAATAGCTTTTTCATAATTTGTGTTGTTTTAAGATTCTGATTGTTATAAGTATTTGTGCTTTGAGAAAAAGATGCCGAGTTTGCTCAACAGGTAACAGATTTTGACCTCGAAGGAGGAATTTCCAGATAAGCGGTCAGATAAATGAGACAAACGGTTTCCCTTTATTCGATGGTCAGTTTACGAGAATCGGTGGGTACCGGTTCTTTAGTTTCGATAACTACGTCACGGGTTTCCTTTTCGGTGCCGCTCTCAATCACAAAAGTGTACGTTCCGTCTGTAAGTCTGCTCAAATCAAAAGTCTTGCTGTAATCCATTTGCTTTTTAGTAATGAAGTCACGGTGAAGTATATTTCCGCTCTCATCAAGCAGTATTACCGACACAGCACTGCTTCGAAATTTGTCGAGCATCAATCTGATTTTGGAAGTATTCTTTAACTTGTACATCCCGATGGCGAATGTGTCAATTTCCTTGATGGCCATTTTGTCGTCCGTTACGGAAGCGAAAGCAGTGGCAGATGTTAATAATACGACGGCGAGTGTTTTAAATAGCTTTTTCATAATTGTGTTGTTTAAAAATTGTAAATAGTTATAAGTAATTGTGCTTTTAAGTTTTGGTGTCAAAGTTAAAGACTTGGAAGTGCTTCGCCTTAATGACATTTCAAAGGTGGGGTTTTACAAGCTACTATGCAATACATAATAGTATGTATGGTATATTAGATTGACGAGCGGCGAAGAATAAATGTGATTGAAGCTTCAAAGAACGGTTGCAGTCAAAATTGCTGCATTTTATCATTGGCATTGCTCTCTTGCCCTATGCCAGCTATATAATGAAATAACGTACCACAAAGTATTTAAGAAATATTAAAAGGAGTAATGTACTTATAATTAGGTAGTTGTGAGGTTGAAAATGATTTGAAGTTATTTTCGAAATAAAAAAAATGTCCGCCAACGGACGGTTTTCCATCGTTAACGGACATTCTATTTTGCAAATCCCTTTCTCAAAGAGAAGGACTTATTTATGGTAATTTAATAGGAAAACTCAACTCACACTCGCACCGTCCCAAACGTCTTTATGTGGCTTTAGTAGGGCAAGCGATCCATCTTTATCTTCCGCCATTAGTATCATTCCTTCAGATTCTACGCCCATCATTTTGCGGGGAGCGAGGTTAGCAATGAATGTAACCTGTTTGCCAATCATCTCTTCTGGTGTGAAATATTCGGCAATTCCGCTCAGGATAGTACGTTTTTCCATACCGTCTTCAATCAAGAATTTCAATAGCTTTTTGCTCTTTTTTATCGGTTCGGCTTCGAGAATAGTGCCGATACGAATATCGAGTTTCATAAAATCGTCGAATTGAATCGTTTCTTTCAATGGTTCTATCACTTTTCCTTCTAGTTCGTTCATGCGTTTGGCTTCTTGTAACTTATTTACTTGTTGTTCTATAGTGCTATCTTCTACTTTTTCAAAAAGTAAATTGCCCTGTTTTATTTGCGTTCCGGCGGGAATTAGGTCGGCATTTCCGGCATCTCGCCATTCGGGTTGAGCGGTTTCGCCTTTTAGATTCCAATTTTCGAGAGAAAGTTGTTCGTATAATTTTGCCGCTGTAAACGGAATAAACGGCTCGCAGGCAATACTCAATGTTCCCGTAATTTGCGTAGCAATATTCATTATCGTTTTTACTCGCTCTTCGTCCGTTTTGATAACCTTCCACGGTTCAGTGTCGGCGAGGTACTTATTTCCCAGACGGGCTATTTCCATCATCCCCGCCAAAGCATCGCGGAATTTATAGTTTTTCAACGCGTCCGAAACTTTGCAAGGTAAATCTGCCAATGTTGCGAGTGTTTCTTTATCGATATCGTGCAATTCGCCACGTTCGGGAACGAGTCCGTCGTAATACTTTTGGGTCAATACGACCGTGCGGTTAACGAAATTGCCAAAGATACCGACGAGTTCGGAGTTGTTTCTTGTCTGGAAATCTTTCCACGTAAAATCGTTGTCCTTATTTTCGGGGGCATTGGCAAGTAATGCATAACGGAGCACATCTTGTTTATCAGGAAATTCCTGTAAATATTCGTGCAGCCAAACCGCCCAATTTCTCGACGTAGAGATTTTATCGCCTTCGAGGTTCATGAACTCATTAGCTGGAACGTTATCCGCTAACACGTAACCACCGTGCGACATCAGCATCGCTGGGAAAATAATGCAGTGAAAAACGATATTGTCTTTCCCGATGAAATGAACGAGTTTAGTATCTTCCTGTTTCCAGTAATCTTCCCAGTTTTTTCCGTTTTCAGCCGCCCATTCTTTCGTCATGGAAATGTAGCCAATCGGAGCATCAAACCAAACGTAAAGTACTTTACCATCCGCTCCTTTAACGGGTACTTTTACGCCCCAATCTAAATCACGGGTCATGGCACGGGGCTGCAAACCTTGTTTTAACCACGATTGGCATTGTCCCGAAACATTACTTTTCCATTCGGGATGGCTGTTTACATATTCTTCAATTTTAGGCTGTAATTTATCGAGTGGTAAATACCAGTTTTTGGTTTTTTTCAAAATCGGCTTCGCTCCCGAAAGTGTAGAACGAGGATTCACTAACTCGGTTGGAGAAAGCGAAGAGCCGCAACTCTCACATTGATCGCCGTAAGCGTTGGGGGTTTGACAAACGGGGCATTCGCCCACGATATAACGATCGGCAAGAAACTGGTTGGCTTCTTCGTCGAAATATTGCTCGGTGACAACTTCGTCGAAATAGCCTTTATCGTTCAGGTTTGTAAAAAACTCCTTTGACGTTTCGTGATGAACCTTATTAGAAGTGCGGGAGTATTTATCAAACGAAATTCCGAATTCTTTGAATGACTCTTTAATCATTCCGTAGTATTTATCTACCACGGCTTGCGGAGTTATTCCTTCTTTCTTCGCTTTGATGGTTATCGGAACGCCATGTTCGTCCGTTCCGCTGATAAACGCCACGTCTTTTCCTTTGGCTCGTAAATAACGCACGTAAACGTCGGCGGGTAAATAGCAACCCGCTAAATGCCCGATGTGAATGGGACCATTAGCGTAGATCAAGGCGGCGGTTACGGTATATCTTTTAGGATTTTTTATCATTATTTATGCAGAAATAGTAGGTCGTTGCTGATTCGAAGAGTTCAGTTCTTAACGAATTGTAAAACGCCCCAAAGTTAGGGGAAAATGTACGAAGATGGAATGGATAATGGATTTCTACTAAAATGATTAACTTTAAACGGGAATTTGAAATTCAAACATGAAAGAAGAGAATAGCATATTTCAGGACTCGACTAAAATGTCGAAACCCAACGAAAGAATAAATATTTATAGCGGTAAATTCAACATCATGCATGATGATTATGCTGATGAAATTGATGGGTATATTTACTTCAAGTGGTTACCTTATAATGGTGTATACTTTGAAGGCACTTTAGTCTCCCATAGTTTTGACCTTTTGTTTCTTTCAGAAGTTGAGGTCAAAGTAGATGGCTCTACTTTTCAAGCATCTATATTAGAGTCTAAAAGTAGTAGTGACTCTAATAAATCTTTCCTGTATGGAAGTTTGAAAGATGTTTTTCAGGGAGACAAAAAAGTAAAAGTTCAGAAAGTCCGATTCAGTTTGACAAATTTTCGAGGATTACGAGGAAATAAAAGTATTAAGGTTCATGAAGATAGCTGCCCGAACCGAATTGAGATAAATGATGAAAAGTACATTATTACAATTGATAAATTCATTGACTTTGATTCTCGAAAAAGAAGTGTTCAAAATGACGGCGGATATATTATCACTCATTGTGGTGAAATAGTTGCGAAAAAGGGTTTACTACCTTTTAATGAAGTAGAGAAATTAACTAAAAAGCTACACTATTTTTTAACCTTTATCAATGGTAGAAGGGTCTCCCTGACGTTTTTAAAAGGTATAGGTTTAAATAATTCCGTTGTTTGGGAAGACTACCCCTGTTATTTAAATGCTCAGGATAAAAGTGTACTTTGTTGGGCTTCGGAAATCGACGTTGCCTTTCAAATTAACCTATTATGGGAAAACTTCAACAGCATATGGAGTACTGATGAAAGTAGAGATGTTTTGAAAACTGCAATTCACTGGTTTGTTGAAGCAAATAGTAATTCAGGATTGGCAGAGGGGGCTTTAATTATATCTCAGACAGCTTTGGAGTTGCTTTTTAACTGGATGATTGTTGAGGATAAAGGTATAATAAAAGGTAGTGGGGCTTATGGTCTTGATGCTTCTAATAAAGTTAGGCTTTTGCTTTCGACGATGAATATATCTACTGATATTCCCAGAGAGATGAATGTACTAACCAAATACACTAAAGGCAGGGCTACCAAAGACGGTCCAGAAATATTAGTGGAGTTGCGTAATTGGTTAGTTCACGATAAACAAAAAAGTAGAAATGAATTCAAAAAAATAGACCCGTCTATTTATATTCATGCTTCACGTTTATCGATTTGGTATGTCGAATTAGCTTTACTGAAAATGCTTGGCTTCAACGGTAAGTATGTAAATCGATGTAAATTAAGTTCCGAATCAGGAGGTATTGAATTTGTTCCGTGGAGTAATCAAAAATAGTATTTATATATACCAAAAATACCAAATTTGGTACAAGTCGTAATTACATGAGACAAATGACACCATATCTATTTTGATAGTGGGTCGGGAAACGTTTTTTATTAATACTGAATTGATTCACTTATTAAAGCAATAATCTCACGCCCACGGCTGCACTACCCTTCCCAAAAACGGATTAGGCAGTTCATTTTTAATTGCTTTCAGCAATTCTTTTCCAATCGCGGGATATAAGTGAACGGTTGGTAATTCTTCAATTGGTAGCCAATGAACAGCCAAAGCTGTAGTTTCTGCGGGGTTCAATGTAGGCGTACCACCCGTGATTTTACCGCGAAAAATAGTGTGTAGCGTCTGCGTTTGTTTTCTTTCGATGAATATATCTGCAAGGCAAAGCATTTCTTCGACTTCAATTTCGACTTGCAGCTCTTCCTGCAATTCTCTAATCAAGCATTCCGTTATCTTTTCCCCGAATTCCAGATTTCCTCCGGGTAAATTAAAAACGTCAGTATTACCGTAGCGATAACGCATGGTTAGCAGTTTTCTATTTTCAACGACGCAAATTGCGGGGCGGACATTCATAATCTAAGTTACTTTAATGGCTATTGATTCTACAAAATTGCCCCGACTTCATAACGAAATCGGGGCAATAGTTTTTATAATATTTTAGACGAAAAGAATGAATTGAAAGCAGAAAAGTTGCTTTTATTTTATCCTTTGTCAAAACAAAAATTATCCAATCTGAATACGCTTGAAGCTGTTGAGGGTCAAACCTTTTTGGGTTTTCTCTAATAACTGCTCGATGTTGATTGAAGGATCTTTGACAAACTGCTGGCTCAATAGAGTATTTTCTTTGAAGAATTTTGCCAATTTACCTAGAGCAATTTTTTCAAGGATTGCTTCAGGTTTGCCTTCCTGACGAGCCTGGTCTTTTCCAATTTCGATTTCTTTATCGATAACCGATGGATCAACGTCGTCTTTTGAAAGTGCAACTGGCTTCATTGCCACGATTTGCATTGAAATATCACGACCTGTTTCTTCTACGTCAGCTCCGCCAACGTTGCTGAAAGAAACGAGTCCAGCAGCTTTTTTATTTGAGTGAATGTAGGCAACTACTTTTTCACCTTCCATGTGAACGTAGTCAGATACAATTACCTTCTCACCAATTTTACCAATTAGGTTTGTGATATGCTCTTGTACAGTTTCTCCGTCTTCCATTTTAATTGCCAAAAGTGCCTCAGCATCTTTCGCGTTGTGCTTAACACCTGCTGCTAATATGATAGCTGCTAAGTCTTTAAAGTCATCTACGTTTGAAACTGGCTCAGTTTCGCAAGCTAATGCCAAAACCTTTGCAGAATTTCCACTTTCGCTTACGTTCACTAATACAATACCTTCTGAAGTTTCGTTATCGGCACGTTTAGCGGCAACTTTTTGACCTGCTTTACGTAAGATTTCTACTGCTTTGTCGGAATCACCTTCGGCTTCAACGAGAGCTTTTTTGCAATCCATCATTCCGGCACCGGTCTTTTGACGCAGTGCGTTTACATCAGCGGCTGTTATTTTCATCTTATTTTAAAATTATATTTTATGATAAATTTTTAAACCGAATAGCCCAAAGCAGAGCTTCGGGCTATCCGTAGAAATTACTTCAACGATTAGCTAATATTAGGCTTTATCTTCTTCTTTAGAATCTTCGTCGGTAGTTTTAGTAGCGTCAGCAACTGCCTCAACAACTTCACTAACGGTGTCTTCAACTGCTTCAACTACGCTTTCAGCTGTTTCCTTTACCGCTTCTTCAATGGTTTCTTTCACTTCAATTGGAGCGTCAGCAACACTGGTGGTTTTAGCGGCGGTTGGTTTTGGGCTTTCTGCTTTCGCAGCTTCTTTTTCAGCTTTAGCGGCGGCTCTTACTTCTGCTTTCACTTCGTCAGCAGCACGTTTTTCGTCAACGGCACGCTTGGCGGCTTCAGCTTCGGCTTGTGCCTGCTCTTCTTTATCTTGCTTTCTTTCAAGAATACCTTCTTCGATGGCTTTACCGATGGCTATTGTCAATAACGAAACTGACTTGTAAGCATCATCGTTTGCTGGAATCGCGTAATCAATTGATTCAGGGTTTGAGTTTGTATCACAAAGAGCTACAATCGGAATACCTAAACGTGTTGCCTCAGCAACTGCAAGGTGTTCACGCTTCACATCTACGATAAATAACGCTGCTGGTAAACGAGACATATCTGCCACACCACCCAACAAACGATCTAATTTGATACGCTCACGCTCCATCATCAAACGCTCACGCTTGGCGATATTCTTGGCGGTTGTTTCATCAGAAAGCATACGCTCAATGTTGCCCATTTTCTTCAACGACTTCTTAATCGTTGCGTAGTTTGTCAACATACCTCCTAACCAACGGTCAGTTACGTAAGGCATTTTTAGGCGACGTGCTTCTTCCGAAACAATTTCCTGAGCTTGTTTTTTTGTAGCCACAAACATAATCTTCTTTCCTGAACGGACAATTCCTTTCACGAAAGCCTGAGCTTGCTCAAGGCTACTCAACGTTTTGTTAAGGTCGATTACGTGGATTCCGTTCTTCTCCATGAAGATGTACGGAGCCATGCGTGGATCCCATTTACGGGTTAGGTGGCCAAAGTGCACACCTGCGTCTAACAATTCTTTGTATTCTACTTGTGCCATTAATAATGGATTTAAAAAAAAAGTGTAAAAAATATGAAATACGCAGCACCCCGCGTCGGCAACAACAAGCAGGGTCTGGACTTATTCAATGTTCAATTAACAATGACCAATTATCAACGAACAATGAATGTCAATTGATAATCGGTAATTGTCGACTGAAAAAATATTAACGCTTCGAGAATTGGAAACGCTTACGTGCTTTCTTGCGACCGTATTTTTTACGTTCAACCATACGCGAGTCACGTGTAAGGAATCCTTCTTTCTTTAGTACCGGACGGTTTTCATCGTCGGCTTCTACTAACGCACGCGAAATCGCCATGCGAACAGCTTCTGCCTGACCACTAATTCCACCGCCACGAACGTTTACTTTAACGTCGAATTTCCCGGAATTTTCCGAGATATGGAATGCTTGGTTTACAACAATTTGTAAAACCTCTGTAGGGAAATATACCGCAAGTTCACGATTATTCACAATGATGCTACCGTTGCCCGGCTTCATGTAAATACGTGCTACTGCTGTTTTTCTCCTACCTATTGTATTAATTACGTTCATAATGAATAAAATTAAATGTCTTTTGGATGGAAATTACAATTTGATTTCAATTGCTTTCGGCTGCTGTCCGGCGTGCGGATGCTCAGTACCTGTATAAACAAACAGGTTTCTGTACTGCTCACGTCCAAGACGAGTTTTTGGTAACATGCCTTTTATGGCCATTTCCACAACCCGACGGCCATCTTTTTCCATCATCATCCGAGGGGTAGCAAAACGCTGACCGCCTGGATAGCCCGTATGACGCACATACTGCTTATTGTTCATTTTCTTTCCGGTTAAACGGATTTTCTCGGCGTTGATAACAATCACATTGTCACCGCAATCTACGTGTGGCGTAAAATTTGTTTTTGTTTTACCACGCAAAATCGCTGCAATTTGACTGCATATACGACCCAACACCTGATTTTCGGCGTCAACTATAACCCATTCCTTATTTACCGTATTTTTGTTGGCAGAAATGGTTCTGTAACTTAAATGTTTCACAGTATAAATTATTTTAATGTTTTAAAACATCGGCAAAATCTAAAAACAAATAGCCCCCAATGACTTTTTGCTTCCTTCAGATAACCTTTTTTTGTTAAGCTGGAAGGTACTGAAAACCAGTACAGAAAGCATCTCGGAACAGATACTTAGCGTCAGCTTGATGATTCCTCCGTAGCACGGGCGACTACGTGAGGTCGTAATTTGGGGCTGCAAAGATAAGAAGCTATTTTTTCGTAAACAATAGCTAATCAAAGGTTAATGAAAAAACTTTGGGCGTTCGGAACTAACAAAGTCGGTTTCTGAATTGTTATCCATATTTCAAGTCACAACTTTCAAGTGATAAATGCCGTAGTTTTACGACTGTTTTATTAATTGAGCTAAGAGAATCGAATGAAGACCCACTTTCTACAAGTAAAAGAAGTTATTACTGAAACTCCCGATGCCGCCACGATTGAATTCTGGCATCCGTTGAGTGAACAAATAAAATACAAAGCTGGACAATTTATTACCGTTATTGTTCCTGCTGACGACGGGAAAAAAGTTCGTCGGAGTTATTCGATGTCTACATCTCCGCACACCGACATCGCCGTTGGAATTACCGTAAAACGAGTAGAAAATGGATTGGTTTCCAATTACTTGTTGAACAATGTGAAGAAAGGCGACTTTATCGAAGTGATTGAGCCGATGGGTAATTTTTACCTTGAACCAGATGCCGATAAAGAACGAAACATCTTTCTGATTGGTGGTGGCAGTGGAATCACGCCATTAATGTCGATTGCGAAATCGGTATTAAAGATGGAACCTAAATCACGTATTTCGTTGATTTACGGAAACCGCACCGAAGAGTCCATTATTTTTCGTCACAAAATTATTGAGATGGAAATGGAATACAAAGACCGTTTCCGAGTGTGTCAGGTGTTGAGTCAGCCATCAAAAGGATGGCCGGAAGAACGTGGACGCATTACGCGGGCTTCGGTGGTTTATATGATGAAAGAATTTGACGTTGATTTTACGAAAGACGATTTCTTCCTCTGCGGGCCAGAAGGCATGATGGACGGTGTTGTCAGTATTTTGGAAAGCTACGACGTCGCTGATTCCCGCATTCACAAAGAAGCGTTCAACGCTCCGGTGATGGGAGAGGAGATGGAAGAAGAAGTAGACGAGTCGTTAAAAAAACGTAAAATTACCATTAATTACGACGGCGAAACACACAAATTTGAAGTTGAGCCGCACCAAAGTATTTTGGAAGCCGCGTTGGATTTAGAAATTGACTTACCGTATTCTTGCCAAGCTGGAATGTGTACCGCTTGCTTAGGTAAATGCACGACGGGTAGAGTTAAAATGGACGAAGAAGACGGTCTCACCGAAAAGGAAATTGAGGACGGTTATGTACTCACTTGCGTTGCTCACCCGCTCACGGATGATGTGGTGCTGGATATTGATTAGGCTTCGATGCTATAATTAGCAATAAAAAATTTCAACCTCACAGGTTTTGGTAGCTTCCGAATTAGAACCTGTGAGGTTTTCTTTTGCTCTGGAGTCAATGACAACGTGGCTGACATCAACGCTCGTTCTTACGATTTCGTCAATCAGAAACTTTCCAGCGTTCTCATTTTCTACGCAACTTAGCAAAGCCGTACTCGCTCCAAGTCAAGCCATGTTTGCCGTACTGCCTCCCTGAACCTACTGAAAGTTAGTGATATCGCTGAGGCCTTTACTCTATACGAAGTACTTAGTAAATCGACGAGTAATTCGCCAAGGGCAAGGAGGTCATATTTTCTGTCATAAATGATTTCAGGGTGTAAAGTAGGAAGGTGGTTCCAAGTTATTCAACTGTAATACATTACCTTTTTCTGCTTGGTAATTTCCAAAGAAGCAAAATCAAGGTTGCATCCATTTCTTAACGTTAAAAAGGTGATAAAGACTGCGTGTCCCGATTCTAAATTCTACAAACTCACTACGTTCAAACAGCATGGAATTCTCAACAAATCTTACTTTTTTTAGCTAAAATAAATAAGACCAAGTTGTTTAACTTATATCGTATATTTTTTTATTGGATGGGATTTGTTGATTAAATCACTTACCACAAGTGATTTGTAAATTATTTTATTCTTCACGCAACCATTTTGTGAAGTTGTCCATCTACCAGACATAAAAGCTATTACAATTATAATAAACCACTTTTGACAATTCACAAATTATGAAAAAGCTATTTAAAAATACCCTCGCAGTTACTATACTCTTAACTGTTTCGACGTTTGCCATTGCTCAGGAAGTTGAACTTGAAGAAGAACGTTTCGATGATGGAGGCGGCGAAGTTGAAGTTTACCAAGAACAGGATTGTGACATTCACGCAAGAATCAAAAATGACGGTGACCGCAAGCCCAAAAATATGTTTTCCAAAAAAGATTTCGGGTTGTATTTAGGCTTGAATAGTTTCGATCAAATGCTCCGTACTCCCGAACTCGATCAGTGGAAATCCCGTTACGTGGCGTTGCAATGGAGAAGAAACCACCGGTTGATTACGGGAAATCAAGTGGACGTAGCTTTGGGTACTGGATTCGAGATTGGTTGGAATAACTTCATGTACCAAGATGATATCGAACTTCTAAATGACAACGGCGGAACTGATTTTTACCTACTTGATTTCGAAGTAGAGAAGGCAAAGTTAGTCGTGAATAACTTTAATATCCCGATTATGTTGCAGTTTGGTTTTAAGGAAAGCGGCTTTAGTTTTGGAGTGGGTGTTTACGGCGGTGTTCGTATTAACAGCTACCAGACTTTCCGTGAATTTGGCGGCGGTAAAGAGCGTGTTAAAGGCGACTATAACTTGCGTAAACTCAACTATGGCTTTCTTGCCGAAGCAGGAAAAGACGCCTTTAAGTTATTTGTAAAATACGACGCTTTACCACTTTTTGATAACAACAACCCAGTGAACGCAAATGTAGTCTCGTTCGGTATTCGTCTCTAAATTTTAAGTTTGATTAGAAACTATAAACGAGGTGCTGATGCGAAAGTACCAGCACCTCGTTTCGGTGTTATTTTCCTCCAACAACTACTTCGGTTAACTCCGCAGGGTTCAGGTATTTTATCGCCATCTCTTTAATATCTTCGGCAGAAACGTTGTTGATATTGTTGATGAAATCTTCGTAGTAAGATTTTGTCAGCCCTTCCCGAATAAGCATCTTGTATTTATCCGCAATGTCAAAAGCATTATTGATAGAACCTGATACTGAACCGATAATATAATTTTTTACGATGGTCAGTTCATCTTCGGAAATGGTTTCTTTCTGAAGGATGTCGATTTCTTTGTAAATCTCGTCCAGAGTCTGTTGGGTAAATTCTCCTTTAACATCGGTTCCGATAAGAAAATAACCTAATGATTGCATTGGAATCATGGAGGATGAAATGCCATAAGTGAAGCCTTTATCTTCCCGGATATTTTTCATTAATCTACTACCAAAATACCCACCCAAAACGGCATTTGTCACGGCGAAGGGGAAATAATCAGGATGCGTTCGGGTAAACATTAACCTACCCATTCGAATAGTTGATTGTAAGCTACCCTCTTTTTCAACGAGCAGTTTCTTAGGAGTTGTTTCGGGCAACTCTATTGGCATTTCATCCGAAGCTTTGTTGATTTTTAACGCTCCCAGAAACTTATCAACTAACGCTACGTGCGAGTCGTCAAACTGACCCGAAAGGAAAATGCTAAACGGTTGTTCTTTGATTCGTTCGTTATAAAAATTAATGGCATCTGCTTGTTCAACTGCCGCAATATCTTCGAGAGATGGGAATGAACCGAGCGGATTGTCTTTGCCGAATAATTCTTCTTTAAATGTATAACTTGCTATAAATGAAGTTTTCTCAAGGCTAACTTCAAGTTGCTGACCACTGATTTTTTTCTGCGTATCAAATTCTGACTTTGGAAATGTGCAATTAGTCAAGATATCACAAATTAGCGGCAGGAAATTTTCCAGATGGTGGGTCAGTCCGTAAAGAGAAAACGAAAGCTGTTCGGCATTCTGACTTATTTCGGTAAATCCTCCGTATTGGCTAAACTGTTCGGCAAGCTCAAACGAGCTATGCTTCGTTGTTCCACCTAACAGTGTATTAGAGGTCAATGCAGCTACACTTTTCTGTGATTGATACTTACTTCCTGCCTCAAAGATTATTTCAAGCTTTATAGCGGGTTGCGACCCAACGCTAACTTTGTGGAGTTGCTGACCATTATTTAATGTAGTTGTTTGAAGGTCAAGGAAAGGCAATTCTGTTATTGCCTGAAAGGGCGGGGCTATTTTACGATTTATCAAGGTATTTTTTTGAATCAAAATTACGCAAAAAAGCCTCGCCGACTAATCGACGAGGCTTTTTTATTGACTTGTTACTATTAATCAACAGACACTACTGTAGTGTCCATAGTTGCAGCAGCTGAATCAACAGTAGCTTCAACAGTTTCCATAGTCTCTTCAGTAGTAGCTTCCATTTCTTCAGTAGCTTCTTCAGTTTCAGCTGAAGTACAAGCAGCGAAAGATACCATTGAGGCAACAAATAACATAGCAAATAATTTCTTCATCTTCGTAGTAATTTTGAAAGGTTTATAAATACAGTTCAAATGTAATATGATTCTTAAAATTAGAGCAAGTTTTTCTTAATTTTTTTTTAAAATGGCATTAATAATCGCTTAAAAAAACAATGAAATATTCATATAGTTATATTTTAAGCGTTTTTGGTCTTAATTTTATTATATATTCCTGTACTACGAAAGGTAAGGAATTTATGACCAAAAAAGTTAGCGAAGAAGCTAAAACCCATACCAACAAGGTGAGCTATTTTTTCTTGAAACATCAATGAAGAATTAGGAAGAAAAGGTTCGGAAACATACCGTACCGCTAAAGAAGAAATAACCACCTGAATAATCAGTGCACTACCAGCGATGACTAAGTATTTTATTGATTCTCTTTTTGTATTACCAGATTCTTTTGCGGAGAAGGCAAATAGTTTCTGGGGTATAAAGCTTACTACCGTAGCTGTCATATATCCAAAAAAGACACTCCAACTGTAGGCGGGGGCATTCTCTAAACCCATATTTAAAAGCAGGGCTTTATATGGAATCTGAGAAATAAAGTTTACCCCAGCTCCAAGCACAGCGGTAAGAAAGAAGATAAAGAAGCTTCTAAATTCTGGGGTTCTGATATGTTGTAACAGTTTTTGCAAAATCTATAGTAGCTATTCGTTAGACTATTAAAAGTAGTAACGAAGTTTACATGAATCCTCGTATTAGACTAGGCAAAATTCCCAGTAATATTGAGGCAAAGGTGGTTAGTCCAAGTACAATTTTGTAAATCGGACGCACGGTAATGATAAAATCTTCGCTTGGTTTCATATACGCCGCCCGAATCGGTTTAAAGTAATAATATATTCCGACCGCCGACATCAATATCGCTATAATCATAAGCCAAACGTACCCGCGTGATGCCACATCACTGAATACGAAAAACTTACCCCAAAAACCTGCCGTTAGTGGTATCCCAGATAATGAGAGCATTGACACGGTCAGCACAAATGCCAGAAATCCGTCTTTCTTCGCTAATCCGTTCAGTACACTAATTCGCTCGTCGGGACGACCATTCACTAACCTGTCTTTAGAAACCGCCATTAATACCCCAAACGCACTGATTGTGGCAAGTGTATAAGCCAATGAGTAAAATGCAATCGAAGCATCTGACTGACTACTCATACCAACAACAGCAAGCAACAAATAACCCGCGTGCGAAATACTGGAGTAGGCTAACATACGCTTGAAGTTTTGCTGATAAACGGCTGTAATATTGCTTATGACTAAACTCAACACTGCTACCACGGCAATCATAACCCACCAAAAGTGATATACTTCGCCGAAAGAAACCGATACTATTTTGTAGATGGCGGCAAACCCGGCCGTTTTCACTATAGTAGACATATAAGTTGTGAAAATGGTTGGAGCACCTTCGTAAACGTCGGGTGTCCAGAAGTGGAACGGAGCCGCCGAAACCTTAAATAACATCCCAATTAACATGAAGGTAATTCCAATCCACAAGTAAACTGGACGCTCGGGGCTACTATTCAAAAGAGAGTCTACCACGTTGATGTCAAAACTCAATGTCGCCCCGTAATACATTGCCATTCCAAAAAGCAAGATTCCGGTTGCGAAAGCTCCCATCAAGAAATACTTTATAGTTGCTTCGTTTCCTCTAATATTACGTTTATCACTTCCCGTAAGAACGTACATGGCAACTGACAGGATTTCAATCCCGATAAATAACATAATTAGATTATTGTACGTAACCATCATGATGGTTCCTACTAAAGAAAACTGTATCAGAGCGTAATATTCAGCTGGTTGTGCGAATGGGTCATCCAGAAAACCACCGCTCAATGCCATTACTAAAAGGGCAGAAACTAATAGTATCGCGATGAAAATCAGCGACATATTGTTTACTTCCAGCATTTCGTTGAAATAAAGCCCTGGGCTGTTCCAATCAATAAAGTTAACAACCAACGCAAGGGTTATGAAGAATAGAGTTGCGGGAAGTAATACGTTCTTCGACGGTAAAAATCCGAGAAAAAGTGTAATCAGTCCGGTAAGTGATAATGCTATAATCGGATACATATTCTTATTAAATATTGGATGTTAGATGCTTGGTTTCAAAATAGATTTGTGTCGTGCAAGCATCGGTTCTAAATCCTACCCCGCCATTCCTGATAATTATCAGAGGAGGGAATTTATAAATATTATTTAATCATTTCTAAAATTACCTGAGCGGCGGGTTCGGTCAATTGTAAAAATACGTTCGGGAAAATTCCCATTAGTATCACAATGATCGAAATTGGAAGCAATACTGCCACCTCTGTTCCCGAAACATCAGTAAAGTTTTTCGTGGCTTCGTTAATTTCTCCAAACATAGAGCGTTGCATTAATCTCAACATATAAACGGCTCCTAAGATAATTGTTAATGCCGCAATTCCACCCAACCAAGCGTTGTAATCGTACACGCTTTTGAGTAACAGAAATTCACCGATAAAACCATTCGTTAATGGTAATGCAACGCTACCGAGCATAATGATCATAAAGTAAACACTTAATGCCGGAGCCTTCTGCGTAATTCCGCCCAAAGCAGAGAGGCTGCGGGTTCCGGTGCGATCGTACATGATTTTCACGATAAAAAACAAACCGACGGCATTTATACCGTGAGCCACCATTTGAATCAATGCTCCCTGAATACCGTCGAGTGAACCCGTCAATACTCCTGCCGTCATTAAACCCATGTGAGCAAACGATGAATAAGCCACTAATTTTTTGATATTGTCTTGCTGAATGGCGATGATAGAACCGTAAATCAAGCCAGTAATCGCTAAAATAATCCCGATGAGGGCGAAGGTCTCAACTCCAACTGGAGAAAGGGGCAATAGAATTCTGATTAAACCGTAAACTCCCATTTTTGAAAGTAAGCCACCGAGTAACATTGTTGCTGTAGTAGGTGATTCAGTGTAGGCGGCAGGTTGCCACGTGTGCAGCGGGAAAACCGGCATTTTAATCGCGAAGGCGACAAATAACCCCCAAAACAGAAGGCCTTGTACCGTTGGCGACATAGCTTTTGCCGTTACCGTCAATTCCTGAATGTTGGCGGTTTGACCTTGCACGTACAAGTAAATCAACGCAACGAGCATAAACAAGCTACCGAAGATGGTATAAACGAACATCTTGAATGTAACCTTAGAAGCATTCTTGCCACCCCAAACCGCAGCTAAGAAATAAACCGGAACTAACGCCGCTTCAAAGAAGAAGTAAAACAAGAATATATCTTCCGCCAAAAATACACCGACTAACGCCGCTTCGGTCAATAAAATTAGAGCGTAGAAGTTGTTGGCTTTTTCGTACGTATGTTGTGCGGTTGAAAGAACAATGAGGGGAATAAGTACTCCCGTTAAGGCAAGTAGCAACAAACTGATACCGTCAATGCCCAAGTGAAAGTTAATGTTCAATTCAGGAATCCAGGCGTAATTCACGTCAAAAACTTCTGGCAATTGGGCATCGTAAGTAAAACCTACGTACACAATTAAAGCTAAGTTAATAATGGAAGCAATCAACGCGATGTTTCTTGGCAATCCGGCTGAGTTATTCTTTGTGAACAGCAAAACCCCACTGCCAAGTAACGGGATAAAAAGTAAAAGGAGCGTTAGCATGAGTTGGTATATTCGTTAATTCGCTTGAATTATATTGAGTGAATTTATTATTTGCCTGAACTTGCGTTCTTAATGTAATTCATCAGGTTATTTCCAAAGTCCGTACTTATTTCTACGAAGTCATAACCAAAATTTATGATTAAAATAATGGCTATTCCGACGCACATTGAAAACAAGTATGCTGCCGTGCCGCCCGTTTGGATTTTACGAAGCTTGCTACTGAAAGAATTCACCAAACTACCGATGCCATTAACTGCACCATCAATACCCTTTGGTTCGATAACGTTGGCAAAAACCCGTGAAAGGGCTTGCGTGGGTTTGATGAATATTGCCTGATAAGCTTCGTCGATGTAATATTTGTCGTAGATAACTCGCTGCAAACCCGTAATCTCCGCATCTTCGGCGGGTACGTTCTTGCCTTTTCCGTATAAGGTGTAAGCCAGTAAAATTGCCCCAACGGCAACTCCGACTGAAACTGCCATCAACGTCCACTCGGTGGAATGATCAATGTGTAGTACGCCAAATTCAGGATTTACTAACCTCGAACCTTCGTAAATTGGGCTAAGGAAATCTGCCAATGCGTGTGGTAAGTGCATTACTTCAGGGAAGCCAATAAAACCACCTACAACTGATAAAGCTGCCAATGCTATCAAAGGAATTGTCATACTTGCAGGCGACTCGTGTAAATGGTCAGCTTGTTCTTTCGTTCCCCGGAAGTTGCCCATGAAAGTCAAGAAGAACAGACGGAACATATAAAACGCTGTCATGAATGAACCGAGTAATGCGAATGCCCACATTGCTTTATTATGAGCGAAAGTATGAGCTAAGATTTCGTCTTTCGAGAAAAATCCGGCAAATGGTGGCAAACCAGAAATGGCGATTGTACCCAGCAGGAAAGTAATGGCGGTAATTTTTATTTTACCCCAAAGCCCCCCCATTTTTCGAATGTCTTGCTCGTCGCTCATCGCGTGGATAACGCTACCCGCTCCCAAGAAAAGCAATGCTTTGAAGAACGCATGAGTGATGACGTGGAAAAAGCCAGAGGTGTAGGCCATTACGCCCAAACCAATGAACATATAACCCAATTGGCTCACGGTTGAGTAAGCTAGTACTTTTTTAATATCGTTTTGGAACATCCCGATTGTGGCGGCAAGTACGGCGGTAGCCACACCAATCCAAGCCACAAATTCAAGCGTGCTAGGAGCTAATGTATAAAGAACATTGGAACGGACAATCATGTAAATTCCCGACGTAACCATGGTGGCGGCGTGAATCAACGCCGAAACGGGTGTTGGACCCGCCATGGCATCAGGAAGCCATGTGAATAAAGGTATCTGAGCTGATTTTCCCATTGCTCCAATGAACAAGAAGAAGGTTATCGCAACGATAGTTCCGTTGCCAACTTCCATACTTTGGGCTTGCTGAAAAACGTCTGTGTAAACCACCGAGCCGAAATTCTGGATAATCAGGAAAATACCAATCAGGAATCCCAAATCTCCAACGCGGTTCATGATAAATGCTTTACGGGCGGCGTTGCCGAATTCAAAGTTCTTATTCCAAAAGCCAATTAGCAAGTAGGAGCAGAGTCCTACACCTTCCCAACCAATAAACATTACTACATAATTATTACCCATTACGAGCAGCAACATGAAGAAAATGAACAAGTTGAGGTAAGCGAAGAATTTACCATAAGCTTCGTCGTGGCTCATATAACCCATCGAATACACGTGAATGAGCGTTCCTACTCCCGTGATAATGAACAACATGATGATAGAAAGCTGATCTATTTGAAAAGCAAACGGAATATTGAAATCTCCGACGGTTATCCAATCGAATAGCGTAACGGTTATTGGTTGAAACGTTTCGCTACTGAAAGCAGCACTTGCTGTGCCGTAGCTGAAAGTGTACACCACCAACAGGAAAGAGATGAAAGAAGCTCCAACACCTACGATGGAAACAATATTTTTTGGGATTTTTTTAAAACCAAGCCCGTTGATCAGAAAACCAATGAGCGGAACGAGTGGAATAAGTGCAATTAAAGACATAGACTAATTAGTAGTTAGTTATTAGGGATTAGTCATTAGGTTTCTTTTCTCTAAAATTAATAATGCTAACCCCGTAGCTTGTCCAACAAGCTCACATCGATGGAACGGATGTTTCGGTAAATCATTACGATAATCGCCAATCCAACTGCCACTTCGGCGGCGGCAACGGCCATGATGAAAAATACGAAAACTTGCCCATCTACATCACCTGCGTAAGCCGAAAATGCAATCAACAAGAGGTTTACTGCGTTGAGCATCAACTCAATCGACATAAAAATGATGATGGCATTTCTGCGTATTAAAACTCCGACGATTCCTATAATAAAAAGGAACGTTGCCAACAAAACGTAATTAGTTTGTGGGACTTGTTGGATAATATCAGGTATGGTATTTTCTAACATGATTCTTCTAAATGTGCAAAATCGGGTGCGAAATTACGGATTATTCACTTTAATCAACCCCATTTATTCGAAATTCTTACAGTTAGTTGTCAAGCATCATCTTTAACTTGATCTCCGTAAGCTTCCGTTTGGTGTCTAACGGAAACTGTCCGTTTATCATCCAATCGTAATATTGCGGTTCTTTCTTCAACACATCGGTTACTTTACGCCCAGTATTTTTTCCGAAATTAAAAACGATTTCCCCTTTCTCATTTGTCTTCATACGTTGGGCAAAATCTACGATATTACTCGAAGCCAAATCATGCAGTACCTGCATATCATTTTGAATTGGTTCGTATTCTTCGCCTTTTTTGTCGGTATGTTTTACCCCTGCGTAGTATTTTATCTGAGCATCCAACACTTCTAGTGTTGCAATAGTGTCTGCTTCGGCACTATGAGCATTTTCGAGTGGCTTGTCGCAGTAGAACTTATAAGCAGCTGTAAGTGTCCGAGGTTCCATTAAATGAAATATGCGTTGAGCATCAATCAGTTTCCGGTTTTTCATGCTGAATATATCAGTATCAACCCGTAGAAACTCTTCAACTAATACCGGTACGTCAAAGCGGTTGGAGTTAAACCCCGCCAAATCACAGCCGTCGAGAAACTCGGACAATGATCTTGCAACTTGTTTAAACGTAGGTTCGTCTTTGATATCTTCGTCGTAAATCCCGTGTATCATACTCGTTTCTAACGGAATCGGGATGGTTGGGTTAATACGTTTGGTTTTTATATCAACAGAACCGTCAATATTCGCCTTGACAACGCACAATTCAACAATTCGGTCGCGGGCAACGTTGATTCCCGTAGTTTCTAAATCAATGACCGCCAGGGGCTTACGTAACTTTAGGCTGTGTGTCAGCATTCTATATTTTTATTTGAAGTGCAAATTTAAAGAATAAACGCTCCCCAAAGGTTAGCTTGGAGAGCGTTTATATTTTTTTTAAAAAATACTAAGTTAAATTAATCCTTCTAACCGATTAATACAATTTAAATCTTCGAAAGCTACTTTTAGACGTTCGATCATGCTCTGCTCGCCTTTGCGTAACCAAACGCGTGGGTCGTAGTACTTTTTATTTGGTACATCAGATCCGTCAGGATTGCCCAACTGTGTTTGCAGGTAGTTTTCTTTATCTTGGTAATATTTTAGAATACCTTCCCAAGTTGACCATTGCATATCAGTATCAATGTTCATTTTGATGGCACCGTAACCAATCGCTTCGCGAATTTCGGCACGTGTTGAACCTGAACCACCGTGGAATACAAAGTTTACTGGAAGATCACTCGTCTTGAATTTGTCCTTTATGTATTCTTGAGAATTTTTCAGAATAATTGGTTGTAGCGATACGTTTCCTGGCTTGTAAACACCATGAACGTTTCCGAAAGCAGCAGCTACCGTAAAGTTATCCGAAATTTTCTTCAACTCTTCGTAAGCGTAAGCTACTTCTTCGGGCTGCGTATAAAGTTTCGAGCTGTCCACGTCCGTATTGTCTACGCCGTCTTCTTCGCCACCTGTCACACCCAATTCAATTTCGATGGTCATTCCTATCTTCGCCATCCGCTCTAAATATTTAGCGGAAATCTCGATATTTTCCTCAATCGGCTCTTCTGATAAGTCAAGCATGTGCGAGCTGTATAAAGGCTTTCCGTGCTTTTCGTAATACTTTTCGCCGGCATCTAAAAGACCATCAATCCATGGCAGTAATTTTTTAGCACAATGATCAGTGTGCAATACAACCGGAACGCCGTAATGCTTTGCTATTTCGTGTACGTGCATGGCTCCGGATATTGAACCCGCGATGGCGGCTCTTTCTCCGTCGTTCGAAAGCCCTTTACCAGCGTAGAATTGTCCACCACCGTTAGAGAACTGAACAATTACGGGTGAATTTACCTCTTTTGCTGTTTCCAAAACAGCGTTTATAGAGTTGGTACCTACTACGTTTACCGCAGGAAGGGCGTAGTTGTTTTCATTAGCGTGACGGAATAAAGCGTTAAGGGCTTCTCCGGTTACAACACCCGGTTTAATCTGATTTTGGCTCATAGAAGAATCAATATAGTTTAAAATTTAAATATTAGGATGATTGAAAACAGCTAATTCGGTGTAATCTTACATCTATTAAAACGATTGCAAGTTAAGGATTTTTTGGAAACTGACCTTTTATTCGATGTTATCAGTGCTTTGTTTCCCTAGATTTATTTTTTGTAGAAATTTCAGAGGTTTTTTTGTCCGGAAATAACGGATGTTCCCGCCTGATTTTATTATTATCTCACATGAATTTCGCATCATAATATAGAGTACAGGAATTCGGAACAAGTCCAAATTCAGTTAGCTTTGTCCCGCATTTTAGGTAGAGCAATTTTGTGTTAGTAAATTTTATATGAGCGTACTCAAAAAGTTAGCGGGCGAAACGGCACTTTACGGCATTAGCAGTATTGTGGGGCGTTTCGTGTATTTTCTGTTAGTGCCGCTGCACACTTACATTTTTGATAAGCCTGAAAGCCTTGCGGATAACAACGAGTTGTTCATTTACGCCACGCTGTTCAATATCATATACACTTACGGAATGGAGACCACGTTTTTCCGTTTCGGAACGACGTTGAAAACCCGACAGCATTATTATAATATTATACTTACTTCGGTAATTGTGAGTAGCGTAGTCATGTCTGGATTGTTGATTATCTTTGCCGAACCGCTCATAAACCTTTTGGGATATCCTGGAAAGCAGCGTCTTATTGTTTGGCTAGCGATGATTATTGCTATTGACGCCTGCGTGGCGATTCCTTTTGCCCGTTTGCGGATGGAAAATAAAGCGAAGCGTTTTGTCAAAATCCGGTTAATTAACATCGGTATAAATGTTTTCCTAAACCTTTTCTACCTCGGATTCTGTCGAGCCGTGAGCAGCGGAAAAATGTTCCCCGAACTTGCCGAGTACGTTTCCTATATTTACAATCCAACCATTGGTGCTGATTATATTATTTGGGCAAATTTCATCGCTAACTTATATTTAATTTGGGCGTTGCGGAAAGAGTTAATCGGTTTCAAGTTCTCAATAAACTGGCAAGCGTTTAAGCCGCTTTGGCAATATGGCTTTCCGATATTAATCATGGGGCTAGCGGGAAATATCAATCAAATTGCCGACCGTCTGATGTTTCGTCATTTATTACCCGAAGGTTTTTACCCCGGACAAAGTGTAGATGATGCTTTCGGAATTTATACAAGTTGTTATAAACTCGCTATTCTGATGGCGATTGTAACGCAGGCATTCCGCTACGCCGCCGATCCTTTTTTCTTCTCTAAAACCGAGGATAAAAATGCCCCGCCCGTTTTCGCTCAGGTAATGAAATGGTTCATCATTGCCGGATGCTTTCTGTGGGTGTGTATTGGCGTTAACCTTGAAGTTTTTGGTCTCATTCTTGGTGAAAATTACCGTTCGGGGTTAGTCGCAGTCCCAATCTTGCTTTTCGCTAATTTATTGGTCGGAATTTACTGGAATCTGTCTGTTTGGTTTAAATTGACGGATAAGACGTACTATGCTGTCAGAATTACGTTTATTGGAATGATGTGTTCGATAATTTTAAACCTATTATTGATTCCCAAAATTGGTTACGTGGGAAGTGCTATTTCGTTCACAATTTCGAGCATGGTGATGGTGGTTATTTGCTATCAGTGGGGACAAAAGCATTTCCCAGTTCCGTATCAAGTAAAATCAGCACTCTTCTATATAGGCACCGCCGGAATCTTGATTCTGACTGACACTTACGTTAGTTTTACGTCCTATATTGTTTCCGTAATTTTCTCGATTAGTTTGTGTCTGATATTCAGCTTAACGGTGTATCTTCGAGAGGTTTACAGCAAACGAATTTTGACGATAAACACCGATCAAAATAAATAATAAACTTCATCATTTAAACTATATGGAGTATGCTAAGTAGGGTTGCCAATGCTATTTACTGGTTGAGTCGCTACATCGAACGGGCGGAGAATTACGGACGATATATTAACGTTAACAATAACCTTGCGTTAGACGCTCCAAACCTTTTTGACGAACAATGGAAGCCCATTCTGACCGCTACTGGAGATGATGACGAATTTTATCAATTCCACCAAGTAGCTTCTCGCGAAGATGTAATTGACTTTATGACGTTTGACAAGCGTAATTCGAATTCGATTTTTAGTTCTATTTCAAGTGCCCGCGAAAACGCCCGCACTATCCGTGAAGTACTTCCAATAGAATTATGGGAGCAGCTGAATAAGTTTTACCTTGAGTTAACAAGGCTTTCCAAAGCTACCAATCGGGAAATTAAAGACCCCATTGTTTTCTTCGATGAAATCAGGAAAAACTGCCAGTTATTTTGGGGAATGCTTGATTCTGCCTACACCCGCAACGAAGGATTTCACTTCGCCTGCTTGGGTAAATTTGTGGAACGTGCCGACAAGACCTCCCGTTTTTTGGATGTGAAATATTTCAGCACGGTACCCGAAGCAAAAAAAGCTAATTCTCCGCAATCATTATTGATTTGGTCGGCGGTATTGAAGTCGGCGAGTGCATTTAATATGTACCGTCAGCAATATCGAAACCTGAAACCGGAGCATATCGTAAATTTCTTGATTAAAGACCGACGGTTTCCCCGCTCTTTGTATTACAGCGTTCATCAGGCAGAACAATGTCTGTACGAAATATCAGGTCGCCGAATTTCGGACGGCTTTTCAAACGAAGCCGAAAAAGCAATTGGCATCTTGCGGAACGAGTTGGACTTTACAGACATCAGCGATATATATCCCAAAGGTTTGCACAATTTCTTGGATGATTTTCAGTCTAAAAATAATGAACTGGCTCAAGCTATATTTGAGACTTACTTTGACTTGAAACCAATTCCTGAAAAAATTGATTATCAGCAATCCGCTCAACAATAAAGTGAACATTGATGATTGAAAACTGGATAGATATTTCACCATCTCATTAAAAAAAAGTTTCCTACTTTCTACACAATTATATTAGCTAACAAATATGACTTTTTGCTTGGGCGTTAAGGTTGCTGGAGGAATCGTTGGGATTGCCGATACTCGTATTACTTCTGGAAGCGAAGTTTCTACAAAGAAGAAGCTTTTTGTTCATCAGACCTCAAACCACTCGATGTTCATCATGACTTCTGGCCTTCGTTCGGTTCGGGATAAGGCAATTACTTATTTTCAGGAAATTTTGGAAGAGCAGGATGTCGAATTCAATAAGCTGTACAAAGCCGTAAACGCATTCGGTAATCAGGTAAAACGAGTAGCTAAAGAAGACAGGAAAGCTTTGCAAGAAGCTGGACTTGCGTTTAACGCATCCGCCATTGTGGGCGGGCAATTGCAAGACGACGACGAACCCAAGCTTTACTTGCTTTATCCCGAAGGAAACTGGATTGAAATAACCGACGACGGTTCACCATTTATCATTATCGGAAATTCGGGATATGGAAAACCAATCCTTTACCGAAACATTAAAAACGATACAAGTCTCGAAATGGTTTTGAAACTCGGATTTTTGGCGTTTGACTCCACTCGGGTAAGTGCCAACGATGTTGACTTCCCGATTGATGTGCTGGTGTACGAAAAAGACAGCTATAATATTCAGGAACATAGATACAATAAACAAGACCTCGAGCACATCTCTCATCAGTGGAACGCTCTTTTAAATAACTCCGTTGAAAGATTGAATGACGACTGGACCGAACCGATGTTCAGGAAGTTGGAGAACTAAAAAGCACATGAAACTAAAGGTAATTCATACCCTGTGTTATACGTATACGGAGGCAGTCACACTGACGCCTCATTATGTATTTTTGACCCCAAAAGTATCACCCTACCAAGAGTTGATATATAATTGCCTGACCGTAACCCCCACGCCAGACTTATTGGTCAAAAACCTAGATGCTGAAGGCAATATTCAGCACATTATTTACGTAAATAAGCCTTGTGAACGTTTTGACCTCGCGTCTGAGATAATCATAGAAAGTGAGCCGTTCAACCCCTTCAACTTTGTTTATTTTCCTTTCGAAGCTCAGAAGCTTCCATTCGCTTACTTGGAAGGCGAAAAGCTCTTACTACGTCCGTACTTGAACGATGAAGGTATTACAACTTTAATTTACCAAACTGCCCGAAAATTAGCTGCGGAGGTTCAGTGGAATACCGCAGATTTCTTGCAAAAAATATGTCAGTACATCCGAGAAAACATAACCTATCAGGTTAGGGTAGACGGCAGTGCTTTTGAGCCTGAGAAGACGTTGGTTGAGCGGTACGGTTCTTGCCGGGATTTCTCTGTATTGATGATCGCCTTTTGTAAGTCAATTGGAATTGCGGCGAGATTTGTGAGTGGTTATTGCTACGGCAGCGAGCGTCAGGCTCACGAACTTCACGCTTGGGTGGAGGTTTACTTGCCTGGTGGTGGCTGGAGAGGGTTTGACCCAACGGAAGGAGGAGCAGTAAACGAAAACTACATTGCTTTAGCCCGCTCTGCTCAAACCGATTTGATTAATCCAGTAACCGGAACTTACAAGTCAAACGTGCCGATGAGTTCTAGTCTGGAGGCACACGTAAATATATTTGAAGCTTAACTGGTAACTTCTCTAAATAACGTTTCTACGTTTTTTCCTTCTTGCAAAATATCAGCCACTTTGCGATCGGCTACGATACATCCTTTATTAATAATGATGACCCGTTCGCAAAGTGCCTCCACTTCCTGCATGATATGAGTGCTTAAAATGACCGTTTTTTCTTTCCCAATACTTTTAATCAAGTTCCGTATTTCGACTAATTGATTTGGATCAAGACCAGTGGTTGGCTCGTCAAGGATTAATACTTCGGGATTGTGAATTAACGCGTGGGCAAGTCCAACCCGTTGCCGATAACCTTTTGATAATTGCCTGATTTTCTTGTGTTGCTCTGAACTTAAACCAACTAATTCGATAATTTCGGCAACTCGATTCTTAAGTTTTTTACGCTCAATTCCGTAGAGAGACCCCATAAAAGTTAAGAATTCCCGCACATACATGTCCACGTATAATGGATTATGTTCGGGCAAATACCCGATGCGTTTTTTTACTTCAATCGGTTGTTCGGTTACGCTTAACCCTTCCACTTCGGCGGTGCCTTCGGTGGCAGACAGAAAGCCCGTAATTATTTTCATAGTCGTGGACTTTCCCGCTCCGTTTGGCCCCAGAAAACCAACAATTTCGCCTTTTTTTATCGTGAAATTTAGCGAGTCAATGGCTCGTTGCGTACCGTAGGTTTTCGTGAGATTCTGTACAGTGATAGACATCTTTGAAGGAGTTAGGGGTTAGTCCTAATAACTATTGGGACAGGAATTACAATAAGATAAATACGAACGTTTTGTTTTATTGTGAACGTTTAAACATGCCGCTAAAGTTTAGAAGGTAAAGAGTTTGTCTCTTTTATCCCGATAATTATCGGGATTTTTGTTCTTTTGTCTTTTGATAAATAAATATGAAAGAAGAACATCCAAATAGTCCGTTGCACGGAATAAAATTAGCAGATATATTAGAATACTTGGTTGACAAATATGGCTGGGAAGATTTGGGTGAGCAGGTAGGTATCCGCAACTTTGTTAATAACCCTTCCTTTAATTCTAACCTAAAACTTCTCCGTCAAACCCCGTGGGCGAGAACAAAAGTGGAGAATTTGTATCTTTACTCGAAGCGGCGGGATAAATAAAAAACCGACCCCCAATGATAGGAAGTCGGTTTGTTGGTTTTAGTTGTTGATTCTAAGCCAAAGTTTTTATTAAAATATATATCTTCCTTCCGCAAGCATAGCGTCAGCAATGCGACGACGGACATCTTTCAAGTTAGTTGGTTCAATTTTCGTGAAACGCTTCAAGCCCATGAGCATTACGCGTAGTTCATCGGTTTCGGCAAAAGCTGTGATTGCTTCGCGACCCACCGCGTTACATTTGGCAACGGCACTATGTAAATAAGATACTGCCATGTCTGTCTGCAACGAAAGGGCCTCTTCTCCTTTAATACCGATTTGCTTCTCCACGCGAAGTAATACTGATTCGGCAGCGTAGATTTCGATAATCATATCGGCTACGTTCATCAGAATTTCCTGCTCTTGCGATAGTTTTGTCATGAATTTTTGAACGGCAGCTCCAGCAATCATCAAAGCGGCTTTTTTCAAATTCTTTATTACTGCTTTCTCCGTTGCAAAAATTTCGTCGGCTCCGTCATTGTCGAAACTTGGGATAGACATGATTTCTTTCGCAATGTTTTGAGCAGGTCCCATCAAGTCCAATTCACCTTTCATGGCACGCTTCAAGAGCATATCCACGATAAGCATCCGGTTGATTTCGTTTGTTCCTTCAAAAATACGGTTGATACGAGAATCACGGTAAGCACGCTCCATCGGGGCATCTGCTGAGTAACCCATTCCACCATAAACTTGTAGCGATTCGTCCACGACGAAATCTAACACTTCCGAACTGTGTACCTTCATGATAGCACACTCAATAGCGAATTCTTCTACGCCTTTTAGTTTTGCTTCATTTTCGGGCATTCCGTTGGCAATCAAATCATTGATTTTATCGTCAATGTTTTGTCCCGCACGGTAGTTTGCCGTTTCTGAAACGTAAATTTTCGTTGCCATTTCGGCAAGTTTGTGCTTGATAGCACCGAAGCGACCAATTGGAAGGCCAAATTGCTTACGCTCATTGGCGTAATTCACGGCGTGGTGTAAGGCTTCTTTAGAACCACCAATAACGGCAGCACCGAGTTTAATACGACCGATGTTCAGGATATTTACCGCAATCTTAAAACCGTTCTGACGGTCAGAAAGCATGTTCTCAACCGGAACTTTGCAATCGTTAAAGAACACTTGACGCGTATCAGATCCTTTAATACCAAGCTTGTGCTCAGGCTCACTCATGGTGATACCGCCGTGCGATTTCTCCACAATAAATGCGGTCAGGTTTTTATCTCCTTCAAACTTGGCAAAAACGATGAACACATCCGCAAAACCTGCGTTGGTTATCCACATTTTTTGCCCGTTTATGACATAGTTTTTTCCGTCTTCTGAAAGCTCAGCTTTAGTTTTAGCCGAATTAGCATCCGAACCAGAATCCGGCTCGGTTAAGCAATAAGCTGCTTTCCACTCGCCCGAAGCAAGCTTCGGTAAGTACTTTGATTTTTGTTCTTCGCTACCGTAATATACGATTGGTAAAGTTCCGATGCCCGTGTGAGCAGATTGAGCTACTGAAAACGAGTGACCTGCTCCCAAAGTTTCGGCTACTAACATGGACGTATTGAAGTCCATTCCAAAACCATCGTACTCGGCAGGAACGGCAGTTCCTAATAAGCCAAGCTCTCCGGCTTTGTCCATTAAAGAGGACATTAGCTCAGGTGATTTTGCTGAATCTATTGCGTTAAGTATTGGGTGAACCTCGGTTCTGATGAAGTCACGGCACGTTTGAGCAATCATGCGTTGCTCCTCGTTGAATTCTTCGGGTGTGAATATTTCGTGGGCTTCGGTTTCGTTTATGAGAAATCCGCCGCCTTTCACGACTTGTTTTCTATCTGTTGCTATCATGGATTATATAAGTTAAATATTGTTATGCTCGCATACTACTTACAAATTAAATGAAACAAAAAGTATTATGCAAGCATACTATTGTAAAATTGTGTTATTTAACTAAAATATAACAAGAAACGTAGTAGTATATTGAGGATATAATACTGCGAAATTCTATGAGAAATGCGTATTTCTACGCCGTTTTCGTAAATAAATAACTCGTAAATTTGCTTATTAAAATTATTAGCACGTGAATTTATTAGAAACCTACTTATCAGAATTCAATCTTGACAAAGAATTGATTGAATTGCTACTAACTAAAAGCTCACAAGTTTAAAGTAGCAAAAGATGTCGTTTCCGGGAGCGTAGGTTTTGAGTTAACTTATAAACAACAAGACATTAAACTGCCGAGTCAGTTAATTCATTATTCCGCTCCTTCACCAAAAACTATTACTTATTGTGCTGTTCTCTGCCGTTGTTTTATTCGTGAGTTCTTGCGAAAAAGATAAGGTCAATGCAAGGCAAATTGAAGGTAATTGGGCATTAGTTGAAATGATCCACCTCAGAGAAGACGGTATTAAGGAAACTATTTCGTCAGCTACATTGAATGAAACAGGGGCAACAACTTGATTTCGTTTATAAAGGGTGATGCAAGTACTTACATTCCAAAATTTGCATCGCAAACAATAAACAACAGTACGATAGAATTTACTTATCAGATTGAGAAAAAAATGCGATTAACATTCAAATGTTTGAACCAACTCGTGAAGCCCTTCCGCTTACGGCAATGGGCAGGGTTCAGCCTTACAGTTATGAGTTTATAAACAAAAATACTTTACGGTTTATAGCCGAAAAAGAGTTCTTGACTGACAGAAAAGAGGCTATTGAAAAGTAGCTTACGTCTTTAAACGTCAATAATCCAGTGCGTCACATCGTCTTTAAAACAAAAAATAGCGAGGGAAAAATCCTCGCTATTTTTTGTTTCTTGTGGTGCATGGTCTTAGACCACGGTGCATTCTCGTTTTTGGTTATTTATGATTCAACGCTGCGTGATATAAGCTGTGAAGAGTGAAGCACCCTTAACTGTAAAATATTACAGTCACGATACTGTAGAAATAAAAAACCCAGTCGCAAATAGCGGCTGGGTTTAGAGGGAATAATATTTATACGCTCGTTGTCGAAAACTAATTAATCAACTTTTGTCATAATCGACTCTTGGACCCGTATCTGCCGCTCCACTCCGGCTTTCGCCTTCTATATTTCTTGCAGCGTTATGCTTCTGTCTTATATTATTTGCAACTTTCCTAAATGAGGGAGCCGCAACCCAATTATTGTCTGTTTTTACGGTAATATACCACTCTGTCTCTAATAAAGACTGCTCTAACGTAACTATATCAACTTTCTCGTAAGAAGTAAGTTCTACTTCCTTTTTTTCGAAATCAACCGTTACACCTATTACTCCTGCCGCCGCATCAAGTCTGTTCTCTATTTCCTGAATGCTATCTTCGGAATTCAAGCCCACTATGGCGTACGTATTTGAAAGTAAATTTTCCATGTTTTAGTTATTTTGTTTTTGACCCCTGCATTGAATCTAAGAGTATTTAAAATATTAAGAAAAGAAAACTGACAAAATCAACATTAAACACGAGGTCAAAGTTTATTGATTTGATAAGTCTCCCTTATTATATTCTTGATAATTAAACACATTCTGCCTTTAATTGTTTGCTCCACACAGATTACAGACTGTATTATAATGGCAATCTAATCGTTGTAGTTACTGCCCGTTTATTTAGAGATATGTTTCTTTAAGAAACTGGCCACGGGTGAAACGCACGAAACCCTGTTTGACGGTACAAGCATTTGATATCAAGAATTACATCGCCATCAAACCGCCGTCAATGGCAATTGCCTGACCGTTCATAAACGTGTTTTGATCTGAACACATAAACATGATAACGCTCGTCACCTCTTCGGGTTCGCCGAGCCGCCGCATGGGGTTCATCATCACGAGGCGTTGCCCGTATTCTTTGTCTTGCATGATGGAGTTCTGAACCATGGCGGTATCCGTAAAAGCGGGGCAAATGGCGTTCACTCTAATATTTTTACTGGCGTATTCAATGGCGGCAGTTTTAGTAATTCCAATCACGGCGTGCTTACTCGCAGCGTAAGCTACGTTACCCGGTACTGCCATTAATCCTGCCACAGAAGCTACATTTATGACCACGCCGCCGCCGTTTGCGAGCAAATGCGGCAATTCGTATTTCATGCAAAGCCAAACGCCTTTGCCGTTTACGTTCATGATGTTATCCCAGGCATCTTCTTCAAAATCGTGGGTTTTGGTGCGAAGGGCATTTCCCGCAATTCCAGCGTTATTGATGCAAATATCCAGTTTGCCAAACGCCGCAACGCCCGCTTCTACCATTTGTTTTACGTCTTCGGTGTTACTGACATCGCACTTGGTGAATGTTGCTTTTCCGTCGGCGGCGTTTATTTCGTCGGCTACGGCTTGTCCGTCTTTTTCGTTTATGTCAGATAAAATCAATGACGCTCCTTTCTTGGCAAATTCGTACGCCAAAATTTTCCCGAAACCCGAAGCTGAGCCGGTAATTAATACTACTTTTTCTGAAAATTCCATGTGTTTTGTAGGTGTTGATGAGTTGAAATAATGCGTGTAAACTTACTAATAAATTAGTTTACTGAAGTGCTTATTCGAAGGTTATCAATACCTGACCTTTCTCAACGCTGTCGTTTAAGTTGACGTTTATTTGTTTTACCACGCCTTCGCCCACGGCTTTGATGGCGTTTTCCATTTTCATGGCGACTAGTATTAATAATACGTCACCTTTTTCAATAGAATCGCCCGCTTTTACTTTGAGTTCGTAAATTAAGCCAGGCATGGGGGCTTTGAGTTCTTTCATGACGTTGTTCGCCGTGGCAGAAAGCCCCATTTTTTCGAGGAGTAAATCGGTTTTGTCTTTGAGTTTTACTTCGTGAATTTCACCGTTTATTTTTAACTGAAACGTCTTAGTCGCAAAGTCAGCCGACAGTATTTCCGCTCGGTAAGACTTATTATCCTTCAGAATATGAAAGTGATTGGCTTCAATTTCTTGCAAATCCCATTCAAACGGTTGCCCGTCGAGAAATGACTTGCCTGACTTTTCTTCGACCTCGTAGGTGTTTTCGTTTACGTTTGCCTGAATCATTTTGGTGTTAGATTTTTTAAAAATAAACTCCTCCAACTTTTGGTACTTGCCGCAAGTTGATTGCTCTTTGCCGACGGCTCAGATTACTTTTTATTAATCAAATATACACCAATTAAGATAACACCCATTCCGAGGTAATGCCAAACGGAAATAACTTCGCCGTCCAAAAAACCCGCAATCGTTGCTACGATGGGTATCAGGTACGTAACCGAAGAACCGAAGAGCGGTGAAGTTATTTGCAGCACATAGTTAAATAAAACTACCGCAAATGCTGAGTTGAAACCACCGAGAACTATCAAATAAAGGAATTCGCGGGTGTTTGCTGGATCAAAAGATTTGGTAAAGAAGTCGGTGAAAAATGTCAGCATAGAAAAGGAAATAATTCCGACAACTATTAACGAGAACGCAGTAATATTGACCGCTTTCACGCCTTTCAGGTATTTTCCAATGATATTGACATTGTAGCCGTACATTACCGTAGCCCCCAAAACGAGCAGTGAGTTGGGGTTCGCGAAATTCAATTCACCGTCATTCCCCGATAGTATAAGAAGTAGGCTTCCGGCGAAGCCCAGCATAATTCCAATGATTTGAAATTTTGAAATCAGCTGACTGAAAAAGACCGCCCCGATAATCAATGTAAAGATAGGGGTGGTAGAATTGAGCGTTCCGGCAAGCGAACTGTTAATTCGGCTGCCTACGTAGGCGAAAATCATCGCGGGAATGAAGAAGCCGATAAACCCGAGTAAGACAAGATAAAAAGCCTTTTCCCTTTCTTTCGGAAATTCTTTACGGTTTTTAATCATCCACGGTGAAAGCGTAATCATCGCCACCAATACTCGTCCGCCACCGATTTCAACGGCATTATAAACACCCGTTATTTTTTTGATGAGAATGAAGGACATTCCCCAAACGATGGCAAGAAAGATGAGTAAAAGCCACGCTACTAGTTCTTTATTTTGAGAATTTCTTTTAATGAAGTCAGTCACTTGATTGTATTTAAGCGGCAAATATAGGTTTTTAGATTTAAACGTGAACCGAGAATCTGGATTGGTTTTAAAGAACCGAGATTTTTTAAAAATTTCAGCAATTCAATTAGAAAAGCCGCAAGATAAAACGCTCTGGAAATTGCTGTTATTATTTAGTTTCGCACTACCGCCCACGGCGTACGCTCTCCACGGTTTGCTTGATTTGAGAAAGTCAGGAATTTTTGTTTCTGATTCTGTAATCAATTCATTAACGACTAAGGTAGTTACCTCGAAAAATGAAAGTCACTGGAATAATGGCGTTTACTTTTCGGTCGGAACGGTAATACGAAATCTGTTTATTTAGCCTTCTGATGCCTACATAACCGCTCTGATTGCCAAATATTTGCAACCTTATCTGCTTCAATCGGAAGAAAAGACTGACGCTTCTTCGCTACCTGATGCACTAAGTTGACAAGTTGTTATGTTTTGTGCGGGGGTTATGGTATATATGTGTCATTATGGCATGTATTCTGAAATGGTATGAGTTTTGACTATTTGTGTTCAAATAACAAATCAAATACAGTTTCACAAACGATACATAATATTATGAGAACTTTAGTAAAAAACTACCCGCCAGTAAATAGAGTAAACACTTTCCCAAACTTGTTTGGTACACTTTTTAATGATTTCGACAGGATGGAGAAGCCTTCTTTTTCTAATACATTACCTTCTGTAAACGTGGTAGAAAACGAAGGGCAATTCCGCATTGAATTAGCCGCTCCGGGACTCACCCGCGAAGATTTCAACGTGAATGTTCACGAAGATGTCTTAACTATTTCAAGCGAGAAAAAGACCGAGGATGAAGAGGGGAAAGAAAATTATACTCGTCGTGAATTTGGTTACGCTTCGTTTAAGCGTTCGTTCAATTTGCCGGAAACCGTTGATAGCGATAATATCGCCGCAACGTACAACGCAGGAATTCTGAACGTGACATTGCCGAAGAAAGAACAGGCAAAGCCAAAAGAGCCAAAAATGATTGAAGTAGCGTAAATTTAGTACATTACAAACACTCCAAGCTTCGTGCTGAGAAAACCTTGGCACGAAGTTTCTTGTTATAAGTATTGTTGGGTTCCAAAATTAAATTTTGTTAAAAGCTGTCCGTTATTGAATGTACGAATGCGATAACACGTTATTCTGCCAAACGACTATAAGTACACCCATACTATAAACACGAACTTTATCTAATCAAAATAAAAAGCTATGAGTAATAATTTCTTAAAAATCGCCGTCGTTGCGGTAGCCAGTAGTGTTGCCACGCTTGGTGGTTACAAAATGCTGGGCTTTGACGAAAAGCCGGTAATCATGACCGAAACAAACGGTAACTCAGCTGGAGTAAACAGTTTGGTAGAGTTTAACGGTTCGCCCGATGCCCCCGGTAGTTTTACTTACGCCGCCGAAATTTCTACGCCGTCAGTAGTACACATAAAAGCTTCCGCGACTCGTCAGGTTCGGCAGCAGCGGGTTCCTTCTGTATTTGAAGACTTCTTCGGTGGTGAAGATTTCTTTGGTCAAGGGTCGCCCCGTAACCAATCGCAACAATCTTCTGGCTCGGGTGTGATTATTTCATCAGACGGATACATTGCTACCAATTATCACGTAGTAGAAGGTGCCGATGAACTTGAAGTAATAACCTCTGATAATAAATCATTCATGGCTAAAGTGGTAGGAACCGATCCTTCGACTGACATCGCCGTAATTAAAGTTGAAAAAAGTGGACTTTCCGCCATGACTTTTGGCAACTCTGATAACGTTAGAGTGGGTGAGTGGGTACTTGCTGTTGGTAATCCATTCAGTTTGGAGTCTACTGTAACTGCGGGTATTATCAGTGCCATTGGCCGTGATATTAGCATCTTGAAAGATAAGATGAATCAGCAATACCAAAAAACGGGAAAAATTGGTGAAAGTCCGATTGAATCGTTTATCCAAACGGATGCGGCGGTAAATCCCGGAAATAGTGGTGGTGCTTTGGTAAACCTTCGGGGTGAATTAATTGGTATCAATACCGCTATTGCTTCGCCAAACGGAGCTTACGCTGGATACGCTTTCGCGGTTCCTTCAAGTATCGTGAAAAAAGTTACGACAGATATTATTAAGTACGGTAATGTACAGCGTGGATATTTGGGAATTATACCGGTTGAGCTGAACAGTAAAAATGCTAAAGAACTTGATCTTAAAATTTCGGACGGTATCTACGCCGATGAGGTACCAACGGATGGCGGTGCTTACGCCGCAGGAATTCGTAAAGGAGATGTAGTGCTGGAAGTAGATGGCCTGTCGGTTACTTCAGAGCCTAAGTTTCGTGAGCTTATCGGAAGAAAGCGTCCGGGCGAAACAGTCAAGGTTGTAGTTGACCGTGATGGCAAAAAGAAAAGTTTTGAAGCAACGCTCCGCAACCGTGAAGGCGGCGAAGGTATTGTGAAGAAAACTCCTGTTACCCCTAATATTTTCTCTAAGATGGGCGTAGAGTTAGAAGATATTTCTGCCAAAGACAAAGAGAAAATTGGTGTCCGTAACGGAGTTCGGATAAAGAAACTTTACGGCGAAGGAGACATTGCTCGTTCAACTGATATCAAAGAAGGATTTATCGTTACCCGCGTAGGCGATGTTCGGGTAAATTCAGAAGCAGATTTCAAGAAAGCCGTGGCGAACGCCAAGGAAGAAAAAGAAGACGGCATTCTGATTTGCGGTGTTTACGAAGGCTATTCTCGTAATTACTGCTTCGGAGTCGCACTTAATTAAGGTTTTGAAAGGATAATACATACTAAAGCCGTCATGCATTTGCGTGGCGGCTTTTTTGATAAATCACGCTGGAGAAAGAGCGTTTTAGGTGGACTTTAATCTTGTATCTTTGTTCTTTTAAACCCAAATATAATGAATAATCTGTTTCCCATTTTTGTAAAAATTGAACAATTGCAAACGCTTGTAGTAGGAGGTGGGTACGTTGGATTAGAGAAGTTGGAAGCTATTCTTAAAAATGCCGAAGATGCTCCAGTCACGCTTGCAGCTCCTGAAATTAGAAACGAAATAGTAGAACTTTCAAAACAGCATCCGAATATTTTATTGATTCACGAACCGTACAATGAGTCGATGCTCGACGGTAAGGATTTGGTAATTGTTGGGACGAATGTTTTTGAAGTGAACAAACAAGTCCGGGACGATTGCAACGCCCGTAAAATATTGGTGAATGTAGCGGATACACCCGCACTTTGCGATTTCTACCTCGGTTCGGTGGTGAAAAAAGGCGACTTAAAAATTGCCATTTCTACCAACGGAAAATCTCCGACGTTCGCGAAGCGTTTTCGGGAAATATTAGAACAAATCTTACCCGATTCTTTACAGGAAACACTCGATAACTTAGTGGTTATTCGCGACCGCTTGAAAGGAGATTTCGAAATGAAAGTGGAGAAATTGAATGAGATAACAAGTGTCATGAGGAATACACCGCCGAAGCCTTAAAGCTGTCGTTGGTGTTTCTATCAACGACAGCATAAAGACACGGAAAGCGTCGGAAATCTATTCCTTTGTTTCTGTCAGTTTTACTCAACCCCTAACTCGTCTACTAACGCATTCAAAACCCGCTTGATACCGTCGCCGTGCCATTCGGATTTGAAATCAAATTCTTTTATTTCGGTAATTTCGGTGGCTGACTTTCCGGCGGCTTTTTGCTTCGCTACAAAATCGTGAGCCTGTTGCAGATACTCACGAAAAGCCATCAAATCGGCTTTCTCTCCCGTTACGTCGAAGCCCTCTCCCGAATGCCCAAAAACATACAGTGTATCGCTGTCGAAGGTACGGGTAGCCGTTTCCAACACATCAATCCAACTGACTACCGAAGCTCCCGCCGAACGGTCAATGTACGGATGCCGACGGTTGAACAACATGTCTCCCGTATGAACGATATTGGCTTTCTGAAAATGCACAAAGCTATCGCCGTCGGTGTGACCCGCTCCAAAGTAGTGCATTTTAATCGTTTCTTGTCCTGATTTTCCTTTCCATGAATCGTTAAAAACTACGTCTGGAAAAACGTTTTCATCTACTGAATTAGATTTTTCCGCCGTAGTTACTTGATTCTTCTTTGAGTTCTCGTGAGCCACAAAATGCTCGGCTAAATCTTTAAACGCAATATTTCCTGACGAGTGGTCGCCGTGGTGGTGTGTATTGATAACGTGTTTAAAAGGCTTCTCCGACGAAGGTGGCTTCTCCAAACTCTTTTTTAACGCCTCAATCAAGTGGTTTGATTGTTCGGGAAACTGCGTATCAACTACTGAAATACCGTCTTTGGTTTGAAGGTAGGCAATTGTTCCGCCGCGTTCGGTGAAAATACCCACACCGCCGCGAAGTTCCCGCATGTCAAACGGGTCTTTATTGAGTAAACGGGCAAATAATTGTGGGGAGAAAAGTACCGCTCCGGCGGTTCCGAACGCGGTATTCTGAATAAAGTTACGGCGATTCATCTATATTAATTAAAAGTTGAGCACGTAGCCCTTTGTCTTTGAGGATAGGACCGCCGAAGCGGAAGGACTTTTACTTGTGATTTATGGTTGACGACTCACTTCTTATTTAAACGTAAAAAGCCCCTCGTTCAACGCTTCGAGGGCGGCATTTTTGTCTTTACTGTCAACCAATAGTGACATATTATGTTCGGATGCTCCGTAAGAAATCATGCGGATTGGGATGCCTTTCATGGCTTCAAGCACCCGAATGGCGATATTTGGTTTGTCGGCTAAAAAATTACCAACAACGCAAATGATAGATTGATCCTGATCGTTTTCTTCGAGGTCCGCAATTTGACTTAGCAACTTCGATATTTTATCCAAGTTTTCTTTGTTGTCTATTGTCACCGCTACGGATACTTCCGAAGTAGTAATCATGTCTACGGGAGTTTTGAATTTCTCGAAAATTTCAAACACTTTACGCAGAAAACCGTACGTATTCAACATGCGGGTTGAATGGATATAAATTGCGGTAACGTTGTCTTTTGCGGCAATGGCTTTTATTTCGGTAGAAGACGAAGAAGATTGGTTTTTTGAAATAACGGTGCCGGGAGCACTCGGCTCCATCGTATTTTTCAACCGAACCGGAATGTCCCGCATTTTGGCCGGATTTATGGTACTTGGGTGCAGAATCTTCGCTCCGAAATAGGCTAATTCGGCGGCCTCCTCAAAGCTTAGTTCACGGACGGGAAACGTCCGACTTACAATGCGGGGATCATTATTGTGCATTCCGTCAATATCCGTCCAAATTTGGATTTCCTTCGCTCGGATTGCCGCTCCAATAAGCGAAGCTGTGTAGTCGGAGCCACCCCGTTTGAGGTTATCTACCTGACCCCGCGGATTACGGCAGATGAAGCCTTGCGTGACGATAATTTTTTTGTCGGTGTGGAATGAAAGTAATTCTTTCAACCGATATTCTATCTCGCTCAAAATGGGTTCGTTGTCGGCGTCAATCCGCATGAATTCAAGGGCGGGAAGCAACACCGAAGAAATTTCCTGTTCCACTAAGTAAGCAGCAAAAACCTGCGTGGAGAGCAATTCGCCTTGAGCAACCAATATTTTGTCTTGCTTCAGGGTAAACGGTTTAATAGTTATGAGCGAACGAATATAATTGAATTCATTTTCGATAATCGCGTTGCCTTTTTTTAGCCCCTCTTCGGTAGTGAAAAGTTCGCCGACAAACGTTTCGTAATGAGCTAATAATTCATCTACTTGCTTTTCGGCGGAGATATCTTCGTGCTTTTTTGCCGCTTCGCCGATACCCAATAAAGAGTTGGTCGTACCCGATAAGGCGGACAATACCACTATTTTTTGCTCGTCGTCTGACATGACGAGTTGCTGAATTGATCTCATTCGCTCGGGCTTCCCGACGGAGGTGCCCCCAAATTTCCAAACTTGCATATATTTTTAGCTTTAAGTTGTTTTACAATTAATCGTCAAAACAATTACGTAATGTTAGTTCGAGCCCCCGAGGTCCGGCAGCCCGATTCGCTTGATATGACAACTTATTTATATTATTTATTAGAGTTTCTCAAATGACGTCTTACTTTATATCCGAAAACGGCAACGCTGTCATGTAAACCGACACCACTTTTTTTACGATTTTACCGTCAACTTGTGATGCCTCCGCAACGCGTTTCCATTCTGGGTCACTACCAAAAGCACCCCACGATATTTTCGCGGCATCCGTGTTTTTATGGGCAATAATATACTTCAATTCTTGCTGTGAGTCGTCTTCTTTTACCGTCTGAAAATACGCTACGTTTACCATACCGTGTTTCTCAAATAACGCCCGCGTGTGATCACGAAATCGAGCCACAATATTCGGGAATTTATCGGGAAAACAATAGTACGTACGCAGTTCAAAAAGGGGCGAAGTCAATTCCGAAGCTGTCTTAATTTCTTTGGTGAGTTCAGGGCTTAAAGTTAAAAACTCCGAGTCGATATTTCTGACTAATTTACCATTCGCGATAGATTTAGCGTACACATCTTTCCACTCATCATCGGCAATAAATTCTTTCCAAGCGGCATCACGAGCGGTTTTATTCGGGAAAGCAAGGATATAAATAAGGTCATTTTTATTTTCTGCGGATAACCAATAGCCGATATTTTCCATGCCATGGTTTTCGAAAATACGGGTGGTGTGGTTCTGAAAACGGGCAATCAAATCCGGGCGTTTGCCTTCGTTGCAGTGGTACGTTCGGATTTCGTACAGCGGCTTGTCCGGCGTTTGTGCCTTGGCGGTCGTTACCGAAGCCGATAGGGTGGTTAAAGTCAGTAAAATAAACGTTACGAATAATTTCATGAGTGGGTTGGGTTAAATCTTAATTACAATAATACGAAGAATGCTTTTGAACGACTATACTATTACCTAAAATGACAGTGTAACAATTTTACCGTTAGATAAATATTTCCACTGGTGTACCAGTGGAAATATTATATTAAAAATATAACCTTAAATGAATCTTGGTGTGTTTGACTCGCTGCTTTGCGGTATCTCCAATTTTTGTTTCAACTTGATAACCACTCAGTTGAAACGACGTTTCCAATTTGTTTTTGCAAAAGTTTACCAATTGCCAGGCATCTTTTTATTCGTCAAAGGATAAATCGAAATAGCTTTCTATGTGCCTTTTTGGCAAAATTAATGTGTGTCCTCTACCTTCTGGATAAGGGCTCAAGATTGCGTAGCAATAACCGCTTGCGGCAATTAATTTAAACGTTGGTTTGGGTTTGCAGAAAGGGCACGTTGATGATTCAAATTGTAATTGGGTATAAGGTTGATACTCGCAAGATTCCGTATTCGCATTTCTGAAAATAGATTTAAAAGGTAAGTGAACCTGACATTGGTAAGTTGGTTTTTTGTGGATATAGTGCGTTCTGAAACCATCATTTTTAATATCCCTTCTTACTGCGAAATAGGCTTTTCCTCCTGACTTTAACAGGGACGAAACCTTCATTAAAACCTCATTTTGCTCTTCTTCAAATAAAACGTTCAGGACGTAAAAGCACACTATCACGTCGAACTTTTCATTAGGCAAGTTTGGAAAGTAATGCGGGTCAAACCCAGTTGCGTCAATTCCTCCTGAAATCATAAATTCAATATCTCTTCATCTCTTCCGAAGCCACACCCGAAGTCGAGCACGTTACCATTGAGTAGGTTTCGTTCCAATAAAAACTGGAGAGGGAACGAGTGCTTATCCCGTTCTATTGCGGTAAGGTGAGAGTAGGTATTTTGATTCATTTTATCAAATCGAAAAAGAGTCAAACCCTCTTTCATTAATTAAATAATCGCTCGTTTTTACGAGTCTTCTAATGCTTTCATTTTGCCAGTTTACGGTAGGTTTTGCTCCTAAAATAGACATTTCCAGTTCATTATTGAAAGTGTTCGTAAACTCCTTTTGTAGTAATTCCCAATAAGAGATAACTACGTCTTTTCGTTTAATAATTAGCTGACTGCCGGGTATTTTGTCACTTTTCTTACTGTTTGTTGTTTTGTGCGTTGGTAACAAATTCCATAAATCATTATTGTGCCAAACGGTGTAAGGAATTAGGTGGTCAATATTATTTTCGGCTGATTCAGTAATTAGTTTTCCACTCCAAACGCATTCCAAGGATTGGTTTTCTGCAACTAGCTTTTTGAAATAATTTGTAGACTCGTAAACGCTTCGTTCTAACACAGGAGATTTGGTTAACTGCTCAACAATATTCTCATACTTCACGCCTTCAATTTGCTTTACGGAGTAATCTGCCCACTTAAATATAATGGAATTTGAGCCAGAAATGAACCCGCCCATAAATTCAAATACTTCGTAGAAGTCAATTGGTATAGAAAATTGCCCAAAACTCTGCGTGAGTAATAGTGAGTTAATCATTTCAAAATTTGACGGAACTCGCGTAGGAGCAAAGTTGAAAATCTGATAATGTTCTTTATAAATTGAATACCCAATGTACTTCATGGGCATTTTAGTTATAGTTTCCTTTAGTTTTTTGCAAAGTTCCCATAAGTCGTTTTCAACGGATTTTGGGATTCCGTTTTTTCTTAAATCTTGATAAAGAGCAGACAGTCCACCCCGTGATTCATAGAAAACAACCACGGGTTTTAAGTAGTGAGAAATTGCAAGCTGAGTGTTCCCGCCGTTGATTTGAGCGGTTTCTAGATTTGCACTAAAGAGCGGGTAATAGTAGTAAATCCACTTCTCGATGATACTTCCTAACGGTAAGTAAGCTCTGCCTTCCTTGACTGTTATGTATGGATTACTCTCTTGAATAACATCAATTACGCTACGAAGCAAAGCAAACTTGTAGGTACTTGATTTGCTATCGCGTTCAAGAATTTTGTTCACGTTTATGAGCGTCTGCTTGTTCATTTAGTTAATATCACGATATGGCGAATCACGTTCTGAAAAAGCATAAAGATAATTCACTTTTTCTTGCGATTATCTATAAATCGTGCGTTGAATAGCTCAGTTCTCTTGTAATTCGTGTAATTTATAGACCAACGCAGGTACATTACCAAGTACGGTAGGTGCGTTATTAACTACGATGGGGGGGGGGGCTTTCGTAACAGTAGTATTTTCAATACGAAGTTGTTCTGTTTTACATTGCGTAATAAAGTTGAATACTTTACCACCTTTTTTTCTCGTTTTACCAAAAATCTTACTTGTCAATGCGTCTTCTTTCTCTAATCTTTCTCTCGTTACTTTCTATGTCTGTCGCCGCTCAAAATTCCCCTGATTCGCTCAGGAATTATTTGGGATCGCTGCCCGAAGATTTGCAGGTTTGTTTGGTGGTGGTGGATAAAGATAGTACAGTACTCTTTGAACAGAATGCCAAGAAGGTCGTACCGTCGGCGAGTGTGATAAAAGTGCCTATCCTGGTAGAATTAATATACCAAACTATCGCGACGCGTTTTAAGTTAAACGATACACATAGATTGACAGAGGAAGAAAAAGTGGGTGGGTCGGGCGATTTACAATACGAACTACCCCGCGAGCTAACTTGGGAAGAATTGGCGGTCGAGATGATTCGGACAAGTGATAATACGGCGACGAATGTGATAATCGACAAAATTGGGATGCACAATGTAAATAATATGTTGGTGTACCACGGTTATAAAGAAACTCGGCTTAACCGTAAAATGATGGACTTTGCCGCCGTACAACAAGGGGTACAAAACTACACCACGGCGGCGGAGTTGGCAGGAATGATGTACGCTATTTTAACGGGTAAAATTACGAACGAAGCATCGTGTAAAAAGATGATTGAAATCTTGTTGACCTGTATTGATGTCACTACGATTCCACGATACATTCCGCGGACCATTCCGGTGGCTCATAAAACTGGAACGTTGGATTACGTTCGGGGCGATGTGGGGATTATTTACGGTAATAATCCATTAGTTATCAGCGTTTTTGTTGAAAATTTTGAATCGTTAGAGTATGCCGAAAAAATTATTGGTACAATCAGTAAAGTTGCCTTTGATACTTGGGGAGAATAGCTGTTATATATTCGTTTTAGACACTAAAAAATTTGCTCATTCCCGACATCCAGTATTAAAATGAAATAATAAAAGGGGGCTTGCTGAATGTGTTTCAAGCGGAATTATTTCTCCGCGACTTTACCATCACTTGTTCTTACAGAGAGGCATTTATGTCGAAGCTCCGCAAGCTGTCAATATAATTATGATTTTTCTTTTTTTACTCCACCTGAAGTTGTGTGAGTATGAAGTATTTAATTCCCCCACACAAATAATCCATTCGTATACAGTTATGAAAAGAAATTACGTGCAAATCATTCTTACAACTTTGTCAATTTTTACCTCAACGTTTACCTTTAGTCAAAGCGTTACGTCACGCCGGTCAGACACAAAACTTCAGATAATTGAACAAAAAGCCGTAGCGGATACGGTAATTTCGGACAACCTGATAGTGATAGGAAAGGGGTGCATTGGTAGTGGGTGCGTTGAGAGTGAGGAGATTGGAGAAGTAACTACGCTTAAACTAAAAAAAGGGGATTCGCCCACGTTGCGTTTGGAACAAGACGATAGTCGTTTCCCACCGCAGATCTGGGATATTGGGGGAAATGAACTCGAGTTCTACATACGGAATGTTACAGGCAGCGGAACGTTACCTTTTAGGATAGGGCCCAACTCGGTAAATAATGCGTTCGTGATTAATGGTGCAAATGTATACATAAAGGGTGCCGTATTGCCTCAGGCATCATTGCCCTCTGATCGCCGTTTGAAAAACAATATTGGTACTTTCACAAATGCTGGATACTTGTTGAATCGGTTAACTCCTAAAACGTTTGAATACGATTTAGTAAATTTCCCAGACTATGGATTTCCGTCGGGGGTACAATACGGATTAATTGCCCAAGAGGTAGAAAGTGTGTTGCCTGAATACGTAAATGAGGTGAATTTTCCCGACGGCAAGCGGTTCAAAACGGTAAATTATATTGGGCTGATACCGATACTAGTGCAAAGCAATAAAGAGCAACAGGTAGAGATTGAACGCTTAAAGAAAGAGGTTTTGAAATATGAAACTTTAGAAAGCCGCCTTACCATTTTGGAGGCAACGTTAGAGAATGCAGGATTTACCGTGCCATCTAAAGCCTATCTACTCAATATCAAGTAACAAATGGCAGGTTATTTCTCCTTTACCAGACTTATCCCAAAGGCGAGCAACCATTTGGTATTGCCGATCAGTGACTAACGGTTTTCCTGTACTCATTTTAAACGAAATCTGTTTGATATCTTCGGGGGTCACGCCCATTTTTTCGTACTGTTTTAATATATCAGGAATCTCTTTGATAATCGTTTCTTTGTCATCGTACAGCATTATTTCTCCACCCACAAAAATGCGTCCGTTTTTTTCTTTAAAACCCGTTGCTCCCATAATCTGTACGGTGATGACGTCGCCGTAAGTAGTTAGTTGTTCTGTTTTCAGCTGCGTGTTAGTCAGTATCGCTATGTTTTCAAACGTAACGTCTTCTGCGAATACTTTTAGACCGAGTTGCTCGTCTTCGTAAGCGGGCTTCTGCTCGCAAGAAGCATTCAGGAAAAGCAAGGAAGTAAGAAGTAATGTGCTGATTTTGAATAGCCTATTCATTTTTTTCATAAATAAGTAATTTGTCTGAGTTTTGAGAAATAACAAATCGTTGTTTTCCTTCGAAGGTCCGGATGGAAATGATACTTTTATTGTCGCCATTGGCTACAAATCCGGTTTCGGAGTAAGTGTGCGGCGTGAATTTATTACCCAATGAATTTAGTAAAATCAAACCCACTGATGCTCCATGAAAGCCATTCGTGGCGGGCTCAGTATCGTAGGCATTTCCAACGATGATAATATCTGTGAATGAATCATTATTGATATCTGTCAGGAGTAGGTCTTGCACCGGAGCCCACTGAGCAATGGCAGGCAATTTTTCAATAGTAAAGCTCCCCGAACCGTCGTTTACAAAAAGGCAGCTTTCCATGAGTTTTGCCTCGGTAATCAAGGCATTTTTCTGCTCAGTTGGCGTAAGTACACTCCCAAATTTAGCTTCCGCGTAGGGTGCATAACTGGGAAACCTATTGCGTAAAGAAGGGATTTGCCGCAACAAATCATCTCGGGTCGAAATCGGGTATTCGGTACCTTTCAAATAATAAGATGGAATGGCGTCGAACCTTCCGTTATTATCGTAGTCCAGACCGTATATTCGAAGCGGTTCATTCACCGAAAACTTATAACGGGTATTTAGTCCAATATTTCCGGCGATAAAATCCATATCGCCATCATTATCGAGGTCCGCTGATTTTATACAATTCCAAAGCCCTTCGGTATTTGGAATCGTTACGGGAGGTTGCAATTTACCTTTTTTATTATAAATAATGGTTATCGGCATATATTCTCCGACAACGATTAAGTCTGTCCAGGAATCATTATCAACGTCGATCCATTTAACATCTGTAACCATCCCAATATTTTTCAGGAATTCGGGAGTTTTCTCGGTGAAGCTTACGCCTTCATTTATTAACAAAAAACTGCGTCCGGGCTTGGGATATTCCAACGGCGTTAATCGCCCGCCACGGAAAATATCTACATCACCGTCTTTATCAAAATCGCAGGTTACTACGCACGAACCACTTGATGTGATTTTGGGTAATTTGACGTTTCCCGAAAATGTGCCCGAACCGTCATTTAGCAATAATTCGTCCTGATAGTTGTTAGAGCCATTCACAAACTCGTTGGAACCACTTACGAGATAAATATCCAGATCGCCGTCGTTATCAGCGTCAAATAATTCTAATCCAATAGTTTCTCGGTTTTCGGTTTTCAAATTTGTTGACAACGTTTTCTTGTTGAATGTCCCGTTTGCAGATTGCAGAAATAATTCGTCAAAATGTCCGTATGAACCGCCAATGATAAAATCTTCCCACCCGTCATTATTTATATCACCTTTGGCAAGTTTCGGACCTTGCTGCGATAGCTTATGAAGCAAAAGGTTTTCGGCGTTATAGTCAATGTAACGCTCTTCAATGTGTTTGTAATTTATATTTACGTTGTTTGAAATATCGGAGAACCATTTTTTAATGGCACGTTCGGAGAAATAATCTACAGAACTACTTGCGTCCGAATGGTTAAGTGTCAGTTTTTGGTTGGTAGGGATATTGACTATTTTTTGCTGCTTACCATCTGGCCACCGAATTAATAATGAGTCAATTTTTGTTGCTTCACCCGTTCCGATTGTGACGGTATTATCAATACTTGATAAATACCCTCGTACCACACTGTGGTGCCAGCTTTGAAGTTTGCCCTTGGCAAATAACTGGATATCAGTTCCTAATCCATTTACGTTACGTTCGCTTCCTTCAAAGTCAAGTTGAATGAAATTATTATGCGAGTTATTTCTCAAAATAAAAGCCGCCTGATTGATATTACTTATCACCATATCTAAGTCGCCATCGTTATCTAAATCGCCGTAGGCTGCTCCGTTAGAGAAAGACGGTGGTGAATTATCCCAGCTGCTTGTAATATCTTGTAGATCAACGCCTCCCATATTTTTGAAGAAGTGGTTTTTTCTTTTAATTGAAGGCAGTTTTAATGAATTACCAACGATATACTTTCTAATTTCTGCTTGCGTTTGAGCTTGCTTGACGAATGACATATTGTACGCCACAAAATCCGAGTTAGTTACGTCGCGATAATAGCCGTTGGAGATGAATAAATCGCGGTTTCCGTCGTTGTCAAAATCGGCAATAAGCGGTGCCCAACTCCAGTCCGTGGCGTTGATACCATTCAGTTGCCCAATCTCCGAAAAAAGTACGCGTCCGTCGGGTGTTTTACCTTGATTTATATGTAACATGTTTCGGGTAAATTCGGGATGGTAGCCTAATTCTTTTTCTGCTTCAAATACCTGATAACTGGTGAGTAACATTTTTTTCTGTTGCTCATTTTTTTCTGGTAGCATATCGGTCATAATTACGTCTGCCCATCCGTCATTATTTATATCGGCGATGTCATTTCCCATCGAAAAGCGACTTTGATACGCAAAGTATTCACCGCCTTTATCCGTGAATGTGCCGTCTTGATTGTTAATGTATAAAGCATCATTGGGCAGGAAATCACTGGACGCCAGAATATCTTCCCAACCGTCATTATTTACATCCCCGATGGAAAGCCCGAGTCCGTGCCCGTTGGTCAGTATTCCGGCTTTTACAGTTACGTCTTTAAAGTATCCGTCACCGTTGTTTTGATACAGTTTATCTGATGCGTAGCCTGTACCATCGTTAATAGGTTTTCGGAGTAGATTGGCGTTACGTATGAGGTTAGACGTATTGAGTAAGTAAAGGTCTAAATCTCCATCTTTATCATAATCAAAAAACGCTGCTTGATTGGTGTAAGAAGTATCAGCGATGCCGTACGCTTTTGCTTCTTCACTAAAAGTTAAGTTTCCCTGATTAATATATAGTTGGTTGGCACGTTTTTCGCCCGGCTCATTTCCAGATTTAGAAACGTAAATATCCATCAGTCCATCGTTGTTTATATCGACCATAGATACGCCCGCTGACCAACCACCTGCTATAATTCCTGACTTTTGGGTAATGTCTTCAAACTGAAAATCGCCCTTGTTGAGGTAGATTTTATCATTTACCATATTACCCGTAAAGTATAAATCGGGTAGGCCGTCATTATTTAAATCCGCAATTCCTACGCCACCGCCGTTGTAGAGGTTGTGGTAGTCGAAGACGTTGTATTGCTCGTTTTCAACGATGGTATTGGCGAAAGTTACGCCGGACTCTGCGGAGGGAATTAAGTTGAAAAGTGATTCTTCGTGCGTTTGGCATGAACACAAAATAACGCTGCAAAATAAAGTTAGAGTGTGTTTCACTTTTTGCTTTCGTGGGTAAGTTACCGAAGGTGAACATAAATGTTGGAATTACAGTGGAATAAAAGTAGTACAAGATGCGTACTCTTCGTTTTGGTGCAGCGTATTTGGGTATCTCGTAAAACTTTTCGGTGGGTTTGTGAAGCGAATTTAGATGCTAAGTAGTACATTCTAAAGTACTTAAAATGGATAATATTTCCTGCTTAATTAGATTTTTGAATACTTTAAGAACTACCTTGTTGTGTATTTATTGATTCAAAACTACAATTATTATGACAAAATACTACGTTAAAGGAGGATTAGCGGTGTTGCTAATCCTCATAGTCCAGTTGGCTTTTAGCCAAAAAACTGTACCTAAAAAACAAAATGAAAAACTTCAATCCGTTGAGCAAAATGCCGTGGCAGATAATGTCATCATGGATGACTTAGTTGTTATCGGAAGTGCCTGTATTGGGAATGACTGTGCGGACGGCGAATCCTTTGGTTTTCATACAATTCTTGTGAAAGAAAATAACAATCGTATTGGGTTTGAGGACACAAGTTCTTCCTTAAATTTTGGTACACGAGATTGGGAAATTGAGATAAACGCGTCTGTAAATGGGGGTGGGGAATATTTTGCCATTAACGATATTGAGAGTGATAGCACTAGCACAACACCTTTCAAAATTGAAGCTAACGCCCCCACAAACTCCCTTTACGTAAATGGTAGCGGTAGAATTGGTATTGGAACTGCCACGCCTATGGTTGGTATTCATCGTACATTCGGCAATGCCCCAGCTGTACGTTTAGAGCAAGATGGTAGTTCTGGTTTTATTCCTCAAATCTGGGACATGGCGGGTAATGAAGCCAATTTCTTTATTAGGGACGTAACGCATGGGAGTAAGTTGCCTTTTAGGATACTTCCGGATGCACCTTCAAATTCAATATATATAGCTGCTAATGGAAGTATTGGTTTGGGAACAAACTCGCCTTCCCAACCTTTACACATCAAAAGTGCAAACCCTAATATTTTACTGGATGGGAGTGACCATGATTGGCTATTTAACGTCAACGACGACTTAATGCAAATCCAGTTGGACTCACTTACTAAAATATCCATTGATAGTTTGAATGTATATATAAAAGGAGCTGTATTGCCTCAGGCATCATTGCCCTCCGATCGCCGTTTAAAAAGCGATATCAGCCCGTTTGCAAACGCTGGGGATTTACTAAAACGGTTAACTCCTAAAACGTTTGAATACGATTTAACCGCCTTTCCCAACTACGGTTTCCCTAAAGGAACGCAATATGGTTTGATTGCTCAGGAAGTAGAAAAAGTATTACCTGATTACGTTACGGAAGTAGGTTTTCCTGATGGTAAACAGTTTAAAACGGTAAATTATATGGGGCTGATACCGATACTAGTGCAAAGTAATAAAGAGCAACAGGTAGAGATTGAACGGCAACGAGTGGAAATAGAACAATTGAAGCGAGGGATATCGAAATTTGAAACCCTCGAAAGCCGTTTTATAGCTCTTGAAGCGAGGCTAGAAAAGAAGGAAGTAAATACATCAATTAAAACGGACGAGAAATAATGAAAAAGCTATATATAATTACCGCATTTATGTTGTTCGGTTCTGTAAATCTGATGGCTCAGGAACGTACCGAAGATGAGAATGGACGCCCAATTGGAGCGACACCACCTAATGCCGTTGCTTCTGCTCCGGCGGTATTTATCCAGGAATCAACTACGCAGGGAAGCAGTTCGACAATCGTTTTATTGAGCTATTCTCTACCAGAAAATATGTCCAGTGGTAAAATGGTGGTCTTCCACCCGAGTATTGATAAAGAATTAAAGACAATAACGCTAAGTAGTCGTATCGGAACGGCAAGTATTGACCGGGCGGAAATTGGCTTGGAAGAATTTGTGGTCGGTATGTACGATGCCAACGGTAAGTTTATGAGTGAATACCGCGTTCGGAACAAGAAATAAGAAACCCTATTTCTGGTCTTTCCGCATCGGCGGTCCGACCCCACAGACAAGGGAGTCATAAATCAATATTCCAGTTTAAACCTGTCCAAATTGGGCGGGTTTTTGCGTTTGCGGGTTAGCTCATATTCGTAAATAGTTTTGCCGAGTTCCGCCATGAATGGGAAGCCCGTTTTGTCGTATTCGTACACGCCGTCGTTATAGATTTGATTGTTGTTTACGTGGATAACCGCCGAGAGGATAAACTCTACGTTATTCTCAAAATCCACGATGTAGGCATTATCTATGAGATAACCGTAGGCATCACCTACTTTATTGAAAATACGGATGTGATCGGGCATGGTTTTTTTACTATCACCAAACATAAAAAACTTCACGTAGCTGTCCCAATACTCGCCGTTATCGTAATTCGGGAAGGTCGTTTCTTTGGGCAGCATCGACATGTATTTATAGACGAAGTCGTAGTCTGCTTCCGTTAGGTCAAAGCGTTTGGCTGGCAGCACGGCATCCGGGAACATGAGGGCTTTCATAAGTTCATGTTGCTCGGTGAGGGCGTAGAAGTTTTTATTCGTAAAGTCAAACTGCTCGTTGATGATTTCGTCGCCTTTTTGGTAGCCTTTTCCTTTCCGGATGGAAGTATTAGGCGAGTAAGTTCTTGACGTATTTTTTTGAGCTTCCTGCGTATAAATACGGCTTATTTCCGCAACTTCCATGCGGTCGGTTTCGGCGTAAGGCGGTACTTTTGGAATAGGTTTTCGATTCCCGAACCATACTTCGGGTGTTATGCTATTTTCTTCCCGCGAATACGGAATTGATAACCGGTGCACAATGCGGAGGTTACGATAACTTTTGCTTTTTAGCGTTTCGTTGAAGGGTTCTTGTCCGATAAATTCGTATAATCTGTTAAACGCATCGTTATCACTTACCAATAATATTTTCTTGGCGTAATGCCCCACGGACGCCATGCTGTTTTCAGAAGTAGCATCCGCCGAAACGGGTTCGTGACCTTCAAATGCTTTTTCGATATACATAGGAGTTTCCTTTGTCAGACCGTCGATATTGAGCTTACTGATTTTTTCGAGAGATAATAAAACGGCGGGTAGTTTTATGGTACTCGCTGGGTAAAAATAACGCTTGGAGTCAACGTTGAAATGGTAGGTCGTGAACGTTGGGCGGTTCTGTGAATCTCTATCAATCTGCGTGTAAATTATTTGAACTTCGTATTTCTCTTTTTGAGAAAGGACGGGCTTCAATTCCTTTGACTTGGAAAGAATTTTATCCAGTTTTTTATCAGTTAATTGAGCACTTGCCGTAAATAGTGAACAGAGGAGAAACGAAGCAATTGCGATTGTGCGAAACAAGCGTACTTGTAAGTGCGAATTTAGGTTTACGAATGAAGGTTTATAACACATCGAAAAATTAATTGGTTGTAGAGTAGGTAGGGCATGTATAATGTTATAGAAGGTAAATGAAAGATGCTTCAATTTACTAAATTTATTAACGAAGCGATAGTTAAAGTCCTCAAAAACGAAAATAGTGGTTTCGAGATAAACTTTGCGATTATATCACGAAATTTGTGAGATTGTAATTAGGTAAGAAACATGAGAAGCGAGGTATTCAGAACAAAAGACGACATGAAAAATTATAAAGAAGAGATGAGTTTTAGAGGTATTTTGCTCAGCCCCAAACTGTGCGGTTTACTGTTCATTGTTTGCTGTTCGCTGCTAACAGGCTGCACCAATATTGAACGCGTGGATACTACTCAAGTGAAAGCACTCGTAGAAAACAGTGAGATAAGACGGGTGACACCCGCCGATATGAACGCCACCGTAAACCGCTTGGGCAAACAACTCACCGATAGCCTGAACACCGCCTTTATGACCCAAAAAGACCTTTCCTGCGATTTGGCTAACAATGCGTTGGTGAGTTCTTTAATGAAAGAAAACCATTACAAAATCCGATTATTAGGAGCGAAGGATACCACTTCTACGGCATTGTACAGCAAAGAACTGGACATACTCTTTGCTTACGCCTATAACGCTAGACAAGGACTAGTCACGGAGTCTAATATTCAGAAAATGGGAGATTCTCTCTTGATTTACTCCGCTCCGGCAAACGCCAAAATTGCCGAACGCTGTTTCAACGATTCTAAGACAAAACTCGCCGTTTGGAGTTTGGTATTTCCGGTGGGGGAGGTGATTAAACGGATTGAGTGAAAGTCATACTATACTGAATATAGCATCCATTAATCAGTTCATTTTACTGAGTTTGTTCAACATAGCTAATGTTCGTTTTTCGTAAAGGTTGGCTACTGTTATGCCAAAGCCGCGACTAATTTCTACTATTTTACCTTCTTTATTAATGATTATCTGATGTGGAGCACCACGAAAGTGGAGTTTATTCAAGTGGTGCAGGTTGTTACAACCTGCACGGGTTGTGTCACGCAGTTAGAATGTTGAAAACCGTTAGATGCGTCAATAAACCTAACTCCATTATAGTTTATATTAAAAGATTCCTGACATTAAAAAGCGGTTGTAATACTGTGATGGTTCTCTCTTAATTTATTCCGCACCCGCACCCGCCAAAATTGCCGAACGCTGCTTTAATGATTCAAAGACAAAACTCGCCGTTTGGAGTTTGGTCTTTCTGGTGGGGGAGGTTATTAAGCGGACGGAGTGAAATCCTTGCCACCACGGAAAAAATAATATAAAGGGGCGGGTGAAACACCCGCCCTGCACGAAAAGAGTTTTCAAAAACGTAAAACAGGATTTACAATACCAAATTCAAAACTGCTTAAAAATAGTTTAAAAGGAGCAAAATCTTTGATGTACGCAGTTGGTTGAACAGCGGAATTGCACTGAAGCCTGACGTTGCCAAATTTAGTTCTAAACCTTAATCCAGTCGAAAAAGCAGCAGTAAATTTATTTAAACCTATCCTTTCATTATTGAAACCCTGACCGAAATAGTTGTTAGTTTTGAATTTTCCAATAGCATTTTCTGTATAAGAATTGAGAGAAATAAGGTAGTTGATCGAAGGCGAAAAACTTACATCTATTCTTTTAGTCAGTCTTAAAAAGTTATTAAACCGTAGGTTGACGTACGAAAATTTTTCAAAATCACGAGACGGAGAATTTTTAGGAGAACGTTCAATCCTAAAATTATTGTAATTTGATGAAATTGAGTAGTTGTATCTATCCGTAAGGTTTTTTGCACTTTTCCAATCAAAACCGAAACTATAGCCATTTTGAGTATTGTAAGCTTTACTTTCACCCAACACATTCCAACTGCTTTTAATTTTTGCAGTTCCGAGAATATAGTTTGAGTTTACACTAATAATATTGCTCTGCCCTTCACACGAAAATGTAATGAGCAGAGCGAGGAAGTACCACAAAGTTATTCTTATCATGGGCACATATACTTAATATTGACACCGCTTATTGAAGGTGTAGTTAGTCCTCCCCAGGGGTTCGAGTTATTTTGTATATTCATAGTGAATACATTCAAATCACTTGGTTGACTTCCGAGTAAATATATAAGTGTTTCTGGAGTAAAGGTTGTAAGGATTTGGATTCCTCCTACACCAGTAGAGTTAAATGTAGATTGATGTGCTTGGACAACAGTTTGTACACCATTAAGGTACATATAAACAGTATGATTTAGAGTAAGTTGCTTGTCTGTGTTGTACGACCACCAAAAACCAAACCTTTTTCTTTTGATTTCCCCTCTTGTAATAGTCCGAGCAGACATAAGGAATTGAGTTTGCCCATTAACTACTCCGATTCCATCCCCAACCGCTTCCCCAATACATTCAGAAGTACCTCTAAGGTCATTATGATAAAACTCACCATATAGGTTCATACATAATGAGTTTGTTGTACGTAGCTTCTTGATAGTTCTATTAATTACCTTTGTAGTAACATTATCTAAATTTCTTTCGCCATTCATGATGCGTTTTATCTTACCTTCATCTCCATCAATTATAACGTAGTGCTGACTTTTTATAAGTACATTTATGGTATTTCCAATATAAAAATATGGTTGTTTTGTACTTGGAATAAAGTTATCATAAAAAGTAATATCGGCTATGTCAATATCGTCGCCAATTAGTTCAACGGAACTTTCGTATTTGTTTAGTAAAAGTAAAGCTTCTTCTTTTGAATGTAAATTTTCTGACTCAGATAGAAACCTCATGTATTTATCATTTTTAGAATCAAAAGAAGGGTATGTTTTTGAAAAACTATGAGACTTTCCGCTCTCTCTTGAACTAATTTCTTTAAAAACTTCAAACGACTTAAAATGAACGATGCCATTAGCAATTTCGACATCACGTTTCTGTGTTTCAGACCTCAAATTCTTTTCATAAGAAGCAAAGTCAATTGCAGCTCCCGAACCTATTTTTGCTGCGTCCCGCAAGTCAATAGATGAAATAGGGTCGTGGGTCTTCTCACATGAAGATACAAAAAACATCACCCCTGTTAAAATAATACATAGTCGTTTCAGTACTTTACATGTTTGATTTTGATAAAAAATTGAATCCAAAGCCGCCTGTCATCCGCCAAAGATTATTAGGGGGCTTTGTTGTGTACAAAGGTAGCGGGTGGGTTTCAACTAAAAAATGCATAAATCAGAAGAAAAAAGTTCTGATTTGTGCACCTGTATTGTTACATACGCTTTCCTATTGCCAATTCACTACGTAGTTTGCTGAGTTGTTGGGGGCGTACGTTCAAATAACTTGCGAGGGTTTTGCCTTTTATCATTCCTTTGAGTTCTGGTTGGGTTTCCTCAAAATACTTTAGGCGTGCGGGTAGGGTTTTGAGACGGTGCAGGTTGTTTCTGGTTCCTAATTTCAATAGGTAAAGTTCAGTAAGTTTATAACCCGCAAAAGCCAACTCTGGATTTTGAATTATCAACGCTTCCAGCTCGCGTTTATCGAAGTAGTAGCCGTTTGCTTTGGTGATGGCCTGTAAATAGTACTTACTTGGCTTTTCGGTTATATAACTTTCTACGCTGTACATCCAGTTGCCTTCACCCAAGAGCCAAGTATTCTGTATTCCTGGAAGACTCCTTCTTCAACGTAAAAGAGGCGGTCGCACACTTGAGGCGGAGTCAATAGCCTTTGGTTAGTTTTAGCGATAAACTTGTGGGCTAAACTGAACTTTTTGCGTAGCTTCGGCAGAAAGATTAAGCCGGGATAAAGAGTCTTTGAGCAATATTATAGGTGAATTTATTTTACCCTATAAAGGTACGACCGTAAAGGTTACGAAAACAGCGTATAAATACGCAAGTTATTTAAGCTAAATCACTGATTTTAGAATATTTATGTATTGAGGTTGTTGCTGTCATTCACGCAGTACGGTACGGCAAAACCCCGTTAGCGGTTGCAGACCCTGACGGCGGTTGAAAGGGACTTTGACAAGCTGGGTCACGTTAACTCAGCCTGACACCCAACATCCAAAAGTTGACACACTTCTTGACTTTTACCATTAAAAGATTGTAGCTTTGCAAGCTGAAATGAAAAACAGTTCAATCACCATACGCTTTTTCGGGCTTTTTATGCTCGTGTCCGTATTGCTTAACAGCTTTACGCCTGCTCATGCTGTGGTGGTAGAGCAAACCAAAACTCAAAAGACTGCGGACGATTCTGCTCAAGATTCTGACGAACAAATCTCTTTTAGTGAATGGTCTTCTGATGTAGTTGTTCCGAGTCACGCCTTTAGTTTTGACAGCAACTTAATTGTTGTTCCAACTCCTAAATTCAACTTCGTTTTTCCTGAGACGGTCGCTTACAAAATCATTAAGCCGCTCTACCGTCATTTCTATTTTGACAAAGTTTACGAACATCACATTGCCATTAACGCACCGTGATTGTCAAATTATTTAGGCTGTAAGCTCTCTGCTTTGTGCCCTCCTCTCTAAATTCTAATTTATAATCCAATTTCTACAAAACTGTAATTCACACTACGCGTGAAGCATATTGCGTACGGCTTACAGCAAAACAAAAAACAAATGAAAAACAAAGGTGGTGTAGTACTACTGATGATTGCCTTCTTAGGTATCAGTGCGTACTTTTTATTCCGAACGTGGAAAGTAAATCAAATCCGTGATAGAGCTGAAGCATTTGCCATGCAGCCTGACGGTAATATTGACCGTAATTTAAAACAACGTTACCTTGACTCTTTGTGGAAGAAAGAAGTGCTTTGGCCTTCAACGACGTTAGAAGACTTGACAAAACAAGAGCTCGGTCTAGGTCTTGACCTGCAAGGCGGAATGAGCGTTATTTTGGAGGTTTCTCCAACTGAGATTGTTCGTTCACTTGCCAGTGGTTCGCGTGATACACGGATAGATCAAGCCCTTGAGGCGGCGAGTAAAAGAGCCGTTACGAGCAGCGACAGTTACGTAGATTTATTCGTAGACGAGTTCAAGAAAATTGCCCCTAATACTACATTAGCTTCGGTTTTTGCCAACAGCTCTAATCGCGGAGACTTGAATTTTAATTCATCTGATTCTGAAGTAGCAAGTTTTATTCAAACGGAGTTTGACGGAGCATTTGATCGTGCTTTTAATATTATCCAAACACGGGTTGACAAATTCGGTGTTTCCAACCCAAACTTACAGCGTTTGCCGGGTACCAACCGTATTCAGGTAGAACTTCCTGGTGTTGATAATCCACAACGGGTGCGTAAACTTCTTTCGGGTTCTGCGAAATTACAATTCTGCGAGGTAATTAACTTGCAAGAGGTTTCCTCGAGTTTTGATGGTCTGAGTGCCGTTCTTTCGCAAATGGATATAGAAGAAAGAGCAGCTAAGAATCCCTCTGCGAAAGGAAAAACTGCCGCTGCTGCCGATACTTCTTCGAATAGTTTAGCGGCTCAATTGGCTCAAACTCCAACGGAGTCTGCTGGAGCAGATTCTTTGACTCGGGCAAACGGATTTAGTAATATTTTTGTGGGTGGTTCGGCTACTGAACTTGGTGTTCGGGTAAAAGATACGAGCCGTATTAATACTATTCTGAAACGCCCCGATGTGAAGGGTTTATTCCCGAAAGACGTGAGTTTTGTTTACGACGTAAATTCGGTTTTCCGTGAAACGACTAACGAAGATGTTGTAGATCTTTATATGGTGCGTGATTTAGCAAATGCACCTTTAGAAGGTGATGTGGTCACAAACGCAACGCAGGATTACGATGAGCGTGGCCGTCCGGCGGTTGATATGCAAATGAATGCTGAAGGTGCCCGTAAATGGAAAAACTTGACGGCATCTAATGTAGGTCGCCGCATTGCGATTATCCTTGATAATTTTGTGTACTCAGCCCCAAACGTAAACGGTGAAATTGGTGGTGGACGTTCGAGTATCTCTGGTAATTTTGCGGTGGAAGAAGCCCAAGATTTAGCCAACGTGCTAAAGGCGGGTAAACTTCCCGCTCCAACTAATATTATTGAAGAGGCCATCGTGGGTGCTACCGTGGGTGAAAAAGCCGTGAATGCGGGTGTCATTTCCTCATTGGTTGGTTTACTTGCGGTATTGATTTTCGTATTGGTTTATTACAACCAAGCGGGATGGATTGCCAACGTAGCTTTATTGGTCAACTTGGTATTATTGCTTGGCGTGATGGCTTCATTTGGGGCAACGCTGACTTTACCGGGTATTGCGGGTATGGTACTCTCGGTGGGTATGTCGGTCGATGCCAACGTTCTGATTTACGAACGGGTGAAAGAAGAACTCAACGAAGGGAAACCTTTCCCGTTGGCTATTTCCAACGGTTTCAAATTCGCGATGCCGTCAATTATTGACTCTAACGTAACTACCCTGATTACGGGTGTAATCCTCTTCATCTTCGGAACTGGCTTAGTACTTGGTTTCGCCACCACGTTGTTGATCGGTATTTTTACCTCGCTTTTCTGTGCGATATTTATCTCTCGTTTGATATTTGACTACCTCCTGAAAAAAGGTAAGACAATCAACTTCTTTACCGCTTGGACGGAAAAACTTTTCAAAGATACAGACATTGATTTCATAAACCGTCGGAAGATATTTTACACGATTTCGGGAGTTATTATCATTGCCGGAGCAATCTCTATCGGTATCAAAGGTTTTGGTTTGGGTGTTGATTTCAAAGGTGGTCGTACGTACGTTGCCAAATTTGAAAATGCCGTAAATACTGCTGAAGTTGAAAAAGCTTTGACAGCTACTTTTGAAGGAGCTCCAATCGAAGTGAAAACTTATGGAGGTTTTGATCAGGTAAAAATTACTACGCCTTATAAGATTGATAACATCGACACGGAAGTTGAACGCAAAATTGACGAAGATGTGCGGGTGGCGGTTGCAAGTGTAGGTAGTAACAAAGGGGTAGTTCAAAGCTCCTCACGCGTTGGACCAACAATTGCCAATGATACCATTTGGTCGGCGTTGAAAGCCATTTTCTACTCGTTGATTGTAACGTTCATTTATATATTGATTCGTTTCCGCAACGCTGCCTTCGGGCTGGGTGCAATTGTGGCATTATTCCACGATGTACTCGTGATTTTAGGTATTTTCTCTATCTTCAATGGCTTGTTGCCGTTCTCGTTAGACGTTGACCAAGCTTTTGTGGGAGCAGTACTGACGTTAATGGGTTATTCCATGAACGATACTGTAGTAGTCTTTGACCGGGTGCGTGAATACCTGAACGAAAAGAAAAACGCCAACGAACCAATTGCAGGAGTAATCAACAACGCCTTAAACAGCACGTTGAGCCGTACCGCTGTGACGGGTATTGCCACTATTTTGGTACTATTGATTCTCCTCGTTTTTGGTGGAGAAAGTATCCGTGGTTTTATCTTCGCTATGTTACTCGGTGTAATCGTCGGAACGTACTCGTCACTATTCGTAGCCGCTCCGATTGTAGTTGATGCCATGCAACGTCAGCTGGCACGTGAAGCAAGAAAAGCAATCAAGCTGGAAGTAATTGCGGCTCCGGTTGAGGTGAAGAAAGGGAAGAAGTAAAACTAACCCCTCCGCGTCCCTTCTAATGACGGGACAAGAATTAGGGTTTCAAAGCCACTCAGTCAAATTCGACTGAGTGGCTTTCTTGTTTTAAAGAAGGTTAGTACATTCGTGAAACTAACCTTTATTTCTTGTGAATGCTTACCTGAAAAATCTCTTCATCTTATTCCTTTCGTTAAGCCTTTTTTCGGCGTGCGTTTCGCAGAAAAACCCGCGTTACGCTGAAGTAGAGAACCCGAAAATTTCGGCGATGCTCGATACGTCTGCTATCTTGAAAAATAGCTTTTCGGGGCTTTTACTTTACGATTTAGAAACGAAAAAGTCCGTTTACAGTCGCTACGCCGACCGTCATTTTATTCCTGCTTCAAATACTAAGCTCTACACACTTTTTGCGTGTCTGAATGTCTTGGGAGATTCTATTCCGGCGTTAAAATACGTAATCCGAAACGACTCCATGATTTTTTGGGGAACGGGCGACCCGACTTTTCTTCACAGTGAATTTACAGCGAGTAAAACGTTGGACTTTCTGCGGGAAAATTCGGATAAAAAACTCTATTTCTCCGATGCTAATTTCACAAATAAAGCCCTCGGATCTGGTTGGATGTGGGACGATTATAACGGGCAATACCAACCCGAACTTTCGCCTTTTCCGATGTACGGAAATATCGTGCGTTTTCGGGTGAAAGATAGTGACGTAAGCATTGAGCCACCGATTTTTGAGAATACCTTTTTTCAGGGAAAAGAATCGCAGCGGGAAGTTATAAGACTGGTGAATGATAACCGATTTTTAGTTAATCAGGAAATACTGGAATCTGCTGATTACGAGCAAGATATACCGTTTAAGACATCGGCAAACTTAACAAAGCAATTACTGATTGATACGCTAAAGCAAAATGTAAACTTATCGAGAATTGCGATTGACCCGAACGCTAAAACATTGTACAGCTTACCCGTTGATACAGTTTATCGCCGGATGATGCAAGTCAGCGACAATATGCTTGCTGAACACCTTCTACTGCTTTGCGGAGCTACGTTAACCGACACTATAAATACCCAAAAAACGATTGACTTAATCACGGAGAAGTACTTGCAAGATTTACCCGATGCCCCCAATTGGGTGGACGGTTCGGGGCTTTCCCGTTATAATCTTTTTACGCCGAGAACGAACGTGAAATTGTTAGAAAAACTGCACGATATGATTCCCGAAGAACGGTTATTTTCTTTCATGTCAATTGGAGGAAAAGCAGGGACATTGCAAAGAATGTACAAAGACAGAGAGCCGTTTATATTTGCAAAAAGCGGAACAGTCAGCGGTGTCTATAATCAAACGGGCTACTTAAAAACTAAAAGCGGTAAAACCTTCCTGTTCAGTTTTATGAACAATAACTTTAACTCTTACGCTAGCCCCGTACGCAAAGAAGTTGAGCGAATTTTAACGTGGGTGCACGAGAATTATTGAGAGTTGGTCAACTGGTCAGCTGGTCTGCTTGTCAATAAGTCAGCAGGTTCTTATCGTAACGTGAACAAAATATGGATTGGATAAATTATATTCCTTTGATAAACGAAGAATGTGAAGGTTCAGTTTACGAAACATACTCAGCTGCAAGTGTTATGGATATCTAGCAGGTGAAAGTTAGGTTGGGAGTGGTTAAACTATCTGAAGAGTTAGAGGATTCATTAAACCACACAAATGGAACTGTCGAATTAATTATGCTCAATTCAGTAAATAAAAAGTTAGTTGATTATTTAGTTTGGAAAACATGTGACATCATTGAACGTAACGCTCAGTTTAGAAATAGCGTAGATTTTATCGATTTGTATGAGCCCTTCGATGATTTGGTATTCTTATTAGGTGCGGGAAATGGCGATTTATTTGCCTTTAAAATCAACAATAATATAACATTAGGAAAGGAGATTTTTGTTTATAGTCACGAAGATTACTCAAGAAGTCAAGTTGCATTAAACTTGACTTCTTTTATTAAAAATTGGACGAGCGGGACGTTGAGTATTTAAGTAGATGCAGCGTTTATAAACCGTTTCAAATTGCAAAGAGCCGTCGGCTCGAATAATATAATATTGTAGCGTCGGGTTTTAACCCGACGAGATTTGCGAAAGAATCATCAACTCCGCATCCAGTTCTCTACCATCTTAACGCCATGTTGCGTTAGGTAGGCTTCTGGGTGAAACTGTACGCCGCGAATGTCGTATTTTTGGTGGGCTTCTGCCATGACAAAACCTTTATCGTCTACGGCGGTAATTTTTAAGTCTTCGGGCATCGTTTCGGGTACGACCGTCCAAGAATGGTATCGGCAGGCCTCAAACTCTTTCGGAATATCACGGAACAACACTTCTTCGCTGTCTTGAATAATGCAATTTGTGGTAACGCCGTGCAGGACTTCTCCCATATTGAGGATTTTAGCCCCGAATGCTTCGCCGATTGCCTGATGACCGAGACAAACGCCGAAAATACTTTTGGTAGTTTTGTATTCCGCCAATAAATCCATCACAATTCCGGCTTCTTCGGGAATTCCCGGACCGGGAGAAAGCAGGATTTTATCGTACTTTTTTACGTCTTCCACCGAAATTTTATCGTTGCGAAACACGTCAACGTTTCCGCCCAAATCTTTGAGGATATAAACGAGGTTATAAACGAACGAATCGTAATTATCTAATACTAAGTAGTTTGTCATTTTAATTATGAGTTTTAATCAAGTATACTTCTCTAATATCGAAAAACGAGTAATTAACATCCAACGATTATATTTCCTCTGCCATTTCAATTGCCCCGCGTAATGCTGCGAGTTTATTGTGCACTTCGTTCATTTCGTCTTCAATGTTTGATTTCGCCACGACTCCCATTCCTGCTTGAAAAAAGAGCGTATTGTTTTTACTCAAAAACGTACGAATGGCGATGGCGTGGTTGAAGTTTCCGTCAAAGTCCATGAACCCGATGGCTCCGCCGTAAATACTTCTATTCGTTGGTTCGAGGCCGTTGATAATGCTCATAGCGTTGTGTTTTGGTGCTCCAGAAAGCGTTCCGGCTGGGAAGGTATCAGCTACTAATTGCAACGGGTTTGTGCCTTTAATCATCTGCCCCGTTACCTTAGAAACCAAGTGAATTACGTGGCTGTAAAACTGCACTTCTTTGAAAACGTTGACTTTTACATTGTTTGAGCTGCGGGATAAATCGTTACGAGCAAGGTCCACGAGCATTACGTGTTCAGCAGATTCTTTTGGATCGGCGTGAAGTTGTCGGGCGAGTTCGGCGTCCTTTTTATCGTCCCCGCTACGTCGGAATGTTCCGGCAATTGGGTGAATTTCGGCGACACTGTCTTTTATCAAAATCTGTGCTTCGGGAGATGAACCAAAAATACTGTAGTCGCCGCCGTCGAAATAAAATAAATATGGCGATGGGTTGATACTTCGCAACGCCCGATAAACGTTAAAATCATCGCCTTTAAATTTCTTTGCGTAACGTCGCGATGGAACAATCTGAAATACATCGCCCCGTAAACAATGCTTTTGACACTGAGCAATTATTTCCCGCATTCTATCATCGGTAATGTTCGTTTCTTCTTCACCCTCCGCTTGAAACGGTTTTGTTGAAATTTTAGGAGTTTTAACAAAAATTTCAAGTGTCTCCAGTCCACTTTCCAGCGGTTTTGAAACGTCACCTTCCTTTGTATAAGTATGCTCAAAGAGGTGCATTTCGTTCTTAAAGTGGTTTACCGCTACCACGTAACGATACACTCGGTACATAATTTGAGGGATGGCGGTTTCCTCGCTTTTTCCCTGCATTTCGATGTCCTCAAAATACGAAACGGCATCGTAGGTAATATGTCCGAATAAACCATTGGAGATGAAAGCGTGGGGATTTTCTTCAGCTTTGAAAACATCGGTAAACTCCCGTAAGGCTTTCACGGCGTCCTTACGATTTTCCAACGTAAACGTTTCGGTTTCGCCGTTTGGAAAAGTTTGGGTAACGGTGTTATTATCAATGGTGATACTCGCCATTACATCACAAGCGATGTAGCTAAAGCTATTCTGCATGGCGTGGTAATCCGCACTTTCGAGTATTACAGAATACGGGTATTGATCCCGGATACGAAGAAAAATACCGACGGGTGTAACTGTATCGGCAAGTAAACGTTTGCTGCGGGTGGAAATATTGTAGTTCATATTTTATAATCAGTAAGTCTGTTTGTCAATAAGTGAAAAGGCATAAAAAAACGGCTTGCCGTGTGAACCGCAAGCCGTCAGAATATTTTTAGAATATCAACGCATAGCTAAGTTGTTCACCTCGATTGAGAAGAACGCCACCACCAAAGGTTTGCTATTTCGGTTACTGTATTCATAGCACAAATGTATAAAGGAAATCGGAAAAGAAAAACTTTACTTAAACTCACTACGTAAATCGACTCAGGGTTTAATTTACGGCACGGTTTATTCTGCCATGGATACTTCGTACATCCGATAAACCTTAATGAATAAACTGTAATGATAAAATATTGGATAAACAAGCTCTTGGTCCTTAGTAGTTTAGCCGCATTATTAGCTTTGGTGTGTATTACTGTTTAAAACCTTCAAGCTAGGGAAAGGTATTTAACTCAGTGCAAAATGTCCTAAAAATAAAGCGGGGTTACTTTTGGGAACCGCAAAGTGGCAAGCCAAATCTACATTCTAAATACGGGGTAGAAACGGCAGTTGAATTCATCTTGGTAAGCGGATTAAGATTGAATAGGTTTATCCTTTTTCAATTTCAAACGCCGTTCACGCCCCCTTTTCTGCAAAGAAGTAGTGAGTAGGTTTATCAATGTCGGAAACGTGTTTGCAAATTTTGCTAGTAACCCGCGGCTGCGTGGAATCATTATTTCAACTTCTTTTTGTTGAATGGCACGGTGTCAGACAGCCTCGACCACCTCGTCTGTTGCAAGTGGTTGATTTCCCGAAAAAGTAATACTTGCGGCTTCGTGGTTGAGTTGTCCGGTCAGCATATTTGCCGCACTCGTAATGAAAGCTACGGGCATCTTAACATTATTTAATTTTCGGTTGTTTGGAAGCAGCGAGTCCGAAGCATAAAACTGCAATCGCTAAGAGGTAGTGGTACGCGTCAATCCCATCGGTACTATTAGTTAAATGTTGCGGGGCGAATACGGCAGTAGCGGCAAATACTACGCCCCCAATGAGGAATAAACCTATCATTGATTTTCCTTTTACGAACGCCCAGACTCCCAATACGGCTACAAGTGGTAAACAAAGTAAAACAACATAATTTCGGATAGCGTTAAAATCCATGAACTCGGTGAATGCCAATAATACAAAGCCGATTCCGATGGTGAGGTAACCAACAATTCGGTTGATAGCCTTCCCTGAAACCAACTGGTAAGAAGCAGCGAGTAAACCCAAAGCTCCAACGGTAGCAGCCAGTTTTTGAAAAAAGACGGAACCTTCACCTGCTTGCACGTATCCGGCGTAACGAATTCCGCCCAATATCGCCGCAATGGCAATTGAGAGAATAAAAGATTCCCACAGAATAGTGGAAAGCGTATCGAGCTTAACCAAATATTTGAAAAAGACGAAAAAACCGACAGCGGCGAGTACAAAATCGGACACAACGTGAGAGGTTTCCATTTACTAAAGGTTGGTTTGTAAGACGGGTATTGACAGGAGCAATTTACTATTTTTTAGATAAAATTTACTTCTGGCGTAAGTTTTATTCCGAATTTCTGGTTTACAGAGTCCTGAATATCAAATGCTAACGCTTTAATATCGCTACCTTTTCCGCCCCCATAATTTACCAATACTAAAGCCTGTTTTACGTGGACTCCAATTTCACCGAAGCGTTTTCCTTTCCATCCGGCTTGTTCAATGAGCCACCCGGCGGGTACTTTTACCGTGTCGTCATTGATGGGGTAGGAGGGTATTTCGGGGTAAAGCCCCTTAAGTTCGGTGAATTGCGTTTTGGGTATTTCAGGGTTCTTGAAAAAACTTCCTGCGTTTCCTATTTCTGCCGGATTTGGTAATTTGCTTTGCCGAATTTGAACGACTGCATCGCTGATGGCTTTGATGCTTAATTCTGTTACGTTCGCTTCTTTGAGCGTATCTCGGATTGCTCCGTATTCGACACGAAAAGTCGGCGTTTTATCCAATCGGAACGTGACGTTCACGATGACGTACTTCCCTTTTTTCTCGTGTTTGAAAATACTTTCCCGATAACCGAATTTGCAGGCGGCCGCGTCAAAGGTTTCTACTTCAAGCGTTGCCAGATTCAGAGCTTCTAATGACTCAAAAGTATCTTTAATTTCTACGCCGTACGCTCCGATATTTTGCATTGGAGCAGCTCCCACCGTTCCTGGAATCAAGGATAAGTTCTCCATTCCGGCGTACTCATTGGCTACGCAGTACATCACTAATTCGTGCCAGTTTTCGCCCGCTCCAGATTTCACCCAAACGTACTTGTCGTCTTCACTTACTACTTCAATGCCCTTAATTCGGTTCAGAACAACCATTCCCGAAAAGTTCTGCGTTAGTAGTACATTACTCCCACCACCTAGGTATAACTTATTAAGGTGTTTGTAGTCAGAATGTTGTAGTATATTTTTTAGCTCTTCGGTTGAGTTGATAACGGTAAAGAAATCAGCGTTGACATCAAGAGCGAACGTATTGTATGGTTTGAGCGAAATGCCCTGATTGATTGTGAATTGAGTCATAGTAATGGTTTACTGGAAGGGCGTAAAATTAGTAATCTTTCACGGCACGATTGCAGTAGAGCAGGATCCTTTTGTAGATTGCGTATCTTTTTTATTTTGGTGAAATGACTTAAATGCGTAAAATTTACGTTGTTAGGAAGTCGAATAAATGTTAAGAAATGAAAGGAAGTCGAATCATATTTTATGCAGCGGTCTGTTGTCTGCCAGTTTTAGCGAACGCTCAGAACGACTCGAAAAAAGTAGTGCCAAAGGAAGTACTTGAAGCCGAAACGGGGCTGATTGAAGGTATGAAATATTACAACGCCGAGGAGTACAAAAAAGCGGCGGAGGTATTCAAGCAAATCGTTGATAAAAAAGCAGACGAAGCGGGTATCATATTTATGTTGGCGAAATCGTACGCTAACCTCAAGGAGGTTCCTAAAGCCATTGTGTACGCAGAACAAGCCGCTGAAAAGTCGGATAATAAGTTTTACCAGCAGTTTTTGGCGGAATTATATACCAAGCAAACTAAGTATAAAGAGGCGGCAAATATATATCAGAAGCTCATAAAGAGGCATCCTTCCGAGATTGAGAATTACTTTGAACTATCCGAAGTGTACTTGATGCAAGAAAAGTACAGCGATGCTGTGAAAGTGTACGACGACATCGAAAAGGAAGTTGGAATAAACGAGGAAATTAGCCGACAGAAACAACTCATTTATTTGCAACAGAATAAAGTAGACGAAGCTATCAAAGAAGGCAATAAACTGATGGTTGCCGAACCGATGGAATTTGGTTTCGTGATTCAGCAAGCCCAAATGCTTTTAGCAAACGAACGTTACGACGAGGCTCAGAAGATGTTGAAGAAATCGCTCGAAACTAATCCGAAATTTGCCGAAGGGCACGTGTTGTTAGCGGAAACCTACCGTCTACAAGGAAATCTGGATAAAAGTAATGAAGAATTAAAATCGGCGTTCAGTAACAATGATTTATCACCCGAAATAAAAGCAAAGATACTTTCGAGTTATGTCTTGACAATCAATAAAAATAGTTCGTCCAAAAATGTTGACAACGTGATTGAGTTAACGGAGCAGCTCATCAAGCAAGCACCTGACAATGCACAGGCTTATGTAGTTTTAGGAGATATGCTGAAGCAGAAAGGCGACAAAAAAGCCGCTCGTGATGCGTATGTGAAATCAACCGATTATGACAAATCTATCTTTGAGGTTTGGACGTTGATTATTGATTTGGATAACGAATTACAAGATAATACGGGACTGGTAAAACACACGGCTTTAGCTGTGGAATACTTTCCGAATCAGGCAGTATTATGGTATTATAATGGTTTGGGGAATTACGCCATCAAAGATTTTGAAGAAGCCGAATACTCCCTTGATGAAGCAAAAAACCTTGCCTTTTCAAACAAAGAATTATCCACGAATGTAAACGCCCTTTTGGGGGATGTTTTCAACGCACAAAAAAAATATAAGAAGTCAAACGCTGCTTACGAGGCAGCTCTTAAAGCCGACCCGAACAACGAACAGGCTCTGAATAATTACAGCTATTTCTCGTCATTGAGAGGGGAAAATCTCGAACGGGCGAAAGAACTCTCCAAGAAATTGGTTGAAAAATATCCCGAAAATGCTACCTATCTTGACACGCACGCTTGGGTCTTATATCAGCAGTCTGATTATGAGAATGCTCGGGAATACCTTAAAAAAGCCGCCGCTCAGGCAAACGCCAGCGGTACGGTAATTGAACATTATGGGGACGCCCTATTTAAACTCGGCAATAAAACCCAAGCTATCATTCAGTGGCAAAAAGCCAAAGCAAAAGGCGGAGCCAGTTCCCAAATCGACGATAAAATTGCGAAGCAGGGACTGATTGAGTAGAAGTCAGTCTGGATAAATGGGTAATAAAAAACTCGTTAGTGATAGATGAAGTTGCGTTTTCCGGTGAAAGGGTGTCATGTCGAGCATAGTCGAGACTCTCCATGAAGTAGGTTTTTAGCAGTCCCTCTACTAATAACTCTTCACCCCAATTCCACAATATGATTCTTCTTTCCCTTCCCAATGAGTAAATACTTATCATTTAGTAGAGAGAATGCAGAAACTGGAAGTTTCTCATCTTGGTATTTCTGCTTGTTTATACTGACAGCGTTGCCTTTCAGAGCACGGCGGGCTTCGCCTTTTGAAGCGTAGATTTCACCGTTTGTGGTGGTGGATATTAAATCTAATATACTTTCGCACGCGGTAAAGTCAGCGGCAGATATCGTAGTTTGCGGCACGCCTTCAAAGATGGCTTTGAAAGTTTTTTCGTCGAGGCTTTGAAGCGTTTCGAGCGTAGCTTTTCCGTACAAAACCTGCGAAGCTTTTACGGCTAATTCGTACTGCTCATCGCCGTGTACTCTGCGAGTTACATCTTCAGCGATTACTTTTTGAACTAAACGTAAATGTGGTGTTTCGGCGTGTTTTGCTTCTAATTCTTCAATTTCTGACTTACTCAATAGTGTAAATACCCGAATCAGTTTCTTACAATCGTTATCCGATTGATTTATCCAAAATTGGTAAAACTCGTACGGCGAAGTCATATCGGCATCGAGCCACACGTTTCCGGCTTCTGACTTTCCAAATTTCGTGCCGTCTTCTTTTGTAACAAGTGGCGTGGTGAGAGCGTAGGCTTTATCGGCGGCGTTTTCATCGTCGCCCGATTCCATCCGCCGGATTAATTCCGTTCCTGTCGTAATATTTCCCCACTGATCCGATCCGCCCATTTGTAGGCGAACGTTGTGGTGTTTATACAAGTGAAAAAAGTCGTAGCCTTGTAATAATTGGTAAGAAAACTCGGTAAACGAGATTCCCGTTTCCAAACGGCTTTTTACTGAATCTTTCGCCATCATATAATTGACGGTAAGGTGTTTTCCCACTTCCCGCAGAAATTGCAGAAAACCAAATTCTTTAAACCAATCGTAGTTATTCACCATTACGGCAGAACTATCGCCGCAATCAAAATCAAGGAATTTTTCGAGTTGAGCTTTTACGCCGTCCTGATTTTCCTGCAATATTTTTTCGTCTAAAAACTGACGTTCGGCTGATTTCCCAGAAGGGTCACCCACCATGCCCGTTGCTCCGCCCACGAGGGCGTAAGGCCTATGTCCGGCAAGTTGTAAATGCTTTAACAACATCACCGTGGCAAGATTTCCGATATGAAGCGATTTTGCCGTTGGGTCAAAGCCAATATAAGCGGCGGTAGATTCTTTGGTAAGTTGCTCTTCGGTGCCGGGCATCATCTGATGCAGCATTCCCCGCCACTTTAATTCTTCGATAAAGTTCATGTAAATGGTTAGTAAGTATTCTAGTCAGTAGGTCAGAAAATAATAAAATTCTGACCTCTAAAGTTCATTTAGTAGAGTCTCCCTGCGGGGATTCAGAAGGCTTATTTCTTCTCTTTTTTAACTCCGTACTTTTTCCACCATGTGTAGTACTCAGAGAAGTTGTAGGAAATGGAGAGTTGCAGTGTCCGGTTACGAAAATCAAGCGGGGTAGCTTCTGATAAGCGATTCGTTACATTAGTCAGTCCGTGCACATAACGTATATTTATACTGAACATTGAAAGAGCGTCTAGCATATCAATGCGGGTGCCGACTACGAGAGCAATGTCGTTTTTGGTATCTGGACCGTAGATATTACGGTCTCCATTTACAGAGCCGGCATTTATAGCCCAACTATATTCCGGTCCGATTTCGAAGTTAATTCCTTTGAAAGGACGATAACCCAAAAGAATTGGGGTCGAAATATATTGGTAACTATGCTGTTGCGTAACACCGCCCGTGAAGTTCCCGCCTTTCTCCTGATACATTACCTCTGGCTGAATGCTGAACTTGCCAAAATTGAACCGACCAAAAACTCCGGCGTTGAAGTCAAAGCGGTTCTTCGAATTAATCACTGTCAGGCTATTGGTAAGAATTTTAACCTTAGTCATTTGTGCACCAATTTTCGGGCCGAATACAAACGTATTTTGCTTCATTTGACCGAACGAAAGAGCGGGAAGGAGCAATAATATAAGTAGTTTTGTTAATTTCATGTGTTAAATTGTTTCCTTTGACTAACGATAATGTTAACTGGATAGTGAAAACGGAGGGCAAAAATACGGAATGGTTTGTTGAAAAGCCAACGTAATGTCTTTCGGCTGTGAGCTTTCGGCAATCGTATCAACTAACTATCTCTTAATTACCATGATTCTATTAGCCGAAAGCGGTTCTACAAAAACAGATTGGCGATTGCTTAACGGGTCAGTTACCGAAATAGCGGTGAAAACAGACGGTATAAATCCTTATTTTCAGGGAAAAGAACAAATCACTTTGTTGTTGAAAGAGCAACTCGAACCGCATTTGGTTGCAAACGAAGTTTTACAAATTTATTATTACGGTACGGGCATTACCGATGACTCAAAAAGGCACATCGTTTTGGGAGCGTTGCGGGAGATTTTTATAAACGTTAAAGAAGTCATTATCGACAGTGACGTAGTTGCCGCCGCTCGCGGGCTTTTCGGTAAATCTGCGGGTATTGCCTGCATTTTGGGAACGGGCTCAAACACGTGTTTCTACGACGGCGAAAAAATTGCGTTTCAGGTGCCACCACTCGGTTTTTGGCTCGGCGATGAAGGCAGCGGGGGTCATTTAGGTAAGCAACTTGTGTTAAGTTATTTACATAAAGAAATGAGTGCGGAAGTTAGGCATTTATTTGAAGCTAAATACGGTATTTTTGACCGGATACCCGTTATTGAAAATGCGTATCAGAAACCAAATCCAAACCGTTACTTTGCGTCTTTTTCCCCGTTTCTACTGGAGAACAAAGAACGGTTCGAAATTGGGGAGTTAATCAGGAATTCGTTTCGATTATTTTTTGAAAAGTACTTGTTGAAATATCCTAATATCGAAAAAAAGCCAGTTGGATTTGTGGGAAGTATCGCCCATTATTACCGCTCGTTTTTGGAAGTCGAAGCCGCTGTTCACGGTATTAAAATAAAGCAAATCCTGAAAACTCCGATGGACGGATTAATAACCTATCACAAAGGTTAAAACAGTTTTTGAATGCAAAGCCCCACAATTTTGTTTATGTTCAAGGCATGTAGTTTGCTACTTTACTTCCCAATAATCAATAAAGTGCCGCTTTTTAGCGTGTACTTCTATTATACAAACACTTATTACATTTTATAACACCCTTTATGGCCAAGAGAAAAAGAACGGCACTGAAAGATCAGAAAGCCAATATATTTGAATATTATCAAAAAAACACGCACCGGGATGTTAACCTCGATGACGTATACGAACAACTTAAAATTACCGATAAAGACGAGCAAACTTTTGCTCGTTTGATTGTTGAAGAACTTCAAGACGAAGGAAAACTTACCCAAACGGGAAAAGGTCGCTACGCTGCTGCTGCTGTTGAAAGCAACAAAGACGACGTGGAAGGAAAGGTCGATTTTGTAAACCCCCGCTTTGCCTTTATTCGTTACGACGATGAAAAGAGCGACGTTTACGTAGAAGCGGATTACCTCAACGGAGCTATTGACGGCGATTTGGTTCGGGTGCGAATCACGAAGTCTTCAAGCGGACGCAAAAATAATAATCCTGAAGGGAAAGTCGTAGAAATCATCGAGCGGAATAAAACCGAATTCGTCGGGAAAATCCGGATGGTTGGAAACTACGCCTTGTTGAAACCCGAAGGCAAAAGCATGCACGATTCGCTGTTCATCGCCAAACACCACATTCATGATGCCGTTGCCGATGATTTGGTAATTGTGAAAATACTGACTTACCCAACGCCCGTTCAACAAGGCACGGCGGAAGTAGTTGAAGTATTAGGAAAATCAGGTGATAACGATGCTGAAATGCACGCCATCATGGCGGAATTTGGTCTGCCCGTTCGCTTCCCGCAGGAAGTGGAAGATGAAAGCGAAGCCATTTCGGAGGAAATCACTGATGCGGAAATCAAAAGCCGCCGCGATATGCGGGACGTTCTGACCTATACCATTGATCCCGCCGACGCCAAAGATTTTGACGACGCCTTGAGTTTCAAAAAACTCGAAAATGGGAATTACGAAATCGGTGTTCACATCGCCGATGTTACGCATTACGTTCGCCCTGGCACAAAATTGGAAGCCGAGGCAATTAGCCGTGCCACGTCGGTTTATTTGGTAGACAGAACCATTCCGATGCTTCCCGAAAAACTATCGAATGGACTTTGCTCACTTCGTGCAAACGAAGATAAATTGGTGTTTTCAGCTATTTTTGAAATTAACGAAAATGCCGAGATTCAGAAAGAATGGTTTGGACGATGTGCCATCCATTCCGACCGCCGTTTTGCGTACGAACAAGCTCAGGATTTACTCGACGCCGAAAGTGCTTCGGATGAAGATAAACCGTATTTCGATTCATTGAAAAAAATGAACGAACTGTCGAAAGTTTTAAAGAAAAAACGCTTTGCCAACGGAGCGATAAATTTTGAAACCGCAGAAACGAAATTTCATCTTGATGCTGAAGGAAAACCGCTTGGCGTTTACCAAAAAGTGCGGAAAGATGCCCACAAACTTATTGAAGAATTTATGCTTCTTGCCAATAAGCAAGTTGCGAGATTTGTCTGCAATCTTGGAAAAGACGAAGGAGAAAAGAAGAAGGACAAAGGAGAAGCTAAAAAATCTGACGGTTCAGAAAATACGATGGTTTACCGTATTCATGAGCCACCTAATCCTGAAAAATTAGATACGTTTTCTAAGTTTGCCGCTCGGATGGGTTTCAAAGTAAACACGTATAATCAAAACGTACTTTCAAGCTCGCTGAACGCTATGTTTCAAGAAGTAGAAGGCAAGCCAATGCAAAACGTATTGGAGCAATTGGCGGTTCGTACGATGTCAAAAGCCATTTATTCTACTAAGGAAATCGGGCATTTTGGTTTGGCGTTTGACCACTATAGTCACTTTACATCGCCCATTCGTCGCTATCCCGATATGATGGCACACCGGTTGCTGCAACATTACCTCGACGGTAAAAAATCGCCAGCCACCCCTGACTATGACGAGAAGTGTAAGCATTCATCTGACCAAGAAAAACTCGCCGCCGAAGCTGAACGTGCTTCTATTAAGTACAAGCAGGTGGAGTATATGAGTTTGCAAGACAGAAAGGTAGTTTACGAAGGTGTGATTACGGGCGTAACCGACTTTGGAATCTTTGTGGAAATTGACGGAACGGGCTGCGAAGGAATGGTTAGCCTCCGTGACATGAATGACGATTATTACGAATATGACCCAAATAATTACCGACTAATCGGACAGCGAAACGGACTGATTATCAACTTCGGTGACTCAGTAAAAGTAAGTATCAAAGAAACAAATCTGCAAGACCGCAGTATTGATTTGACGATGGAAGCCATCGGTGATAAGGTAATCGAAAAAGGCTCTCCTCGAAAAGGAAAAGGCGGCGGTGGCGGAAGACCTTCTTCCCGCAAACCACGGAAGAACAATCCACAACCCCGCGGAAAAAGCAAGGGTGGAAGGAAGAAACGGTAAGTTTTGTAGTGTTTTTATACCCAATGTCACATCGAGCGGAGCGGGCTGCCGGAGCAGTCGAAATGCTCCATACAAAATGTTCTCGGCGAATCGGTCCGCTCGAACTGACACGTTAAACTCTCAACAAGTCTAAAAAGGGGAAATTTAACTTTACGGAACGGATTTTTTATGGTTATGGTAAATAACTATTATAGCCATGAAAACTTCACAAAAAGCACCAGATTTCGATACGCTCAGCCAAGCAACTACGTATTATAATCAACAAGGTTATACGGGTAATTTCAAATTGCAAAGCGACTGTATCGAGAATTCAGATCATCATACGAATATCAAGCCGAATAATTTTACGGTAGATGCCGTTCACCGATTTGAAGGAATTTCAAACCCCGCCGACAATACGATTGTGTACGCAATCACTTGCAGCGAAGGTAACAAAGGCGTAGTGGTAGAAGCCTACGGAGCTGATTCTGTTATTTTGAATGATAATATGCGAAAAGCCTTTCAAGAAGAAATTGATTCGTATTAACGTCTAAATCCTTCATTGATATTTTTAGAAAACGCTGATTTTGCAGGTTGCAGAGTCCGCGTTTTTTTGTGGGGAAATAATTCTTAATTACCAATCTCAAATTCTGCGTAAATTAGCAAATTCCTCTAACCTCCCTTAACTCTTCCCTAATAGGCGGGGAATAATTTCAAGTAATGAACACCGAAATACTCAAAGAAATTGTAACCCACCGAATGCCCTTCGGGAAATATAAAAATACGCTGTTGGCAGATTTACCCATCAGCTATTTGGAATGGTTCATGCGAAAAGGCGGTTTTCCGCCCGGAAAACTGGGGCAGCAACTTTCTACCGTTTACGAAATAAAACTGAACGGCCTAACAGACATAATCACGGAATTGAAGAAGCGGTATGCGAATAGGTTGGGGTGAAGTTTGAGTTTCTCCGGCTACAATCCGGAGGCTGCACGTACGAACCCCTTTCCAACAGTGATAGAGCTATTTGTTGAGGCTGTGCGAAGTTTGTAACTTCGTACGTGCGAATAGCGGTTTTTAGCCGCAGATGTGTAAAAGTTATATGGAAACAAGAAGCGGTTATCAAATTCGAGACCAAAGTAAACCACATTTTATGACTTTTACAGTTGTAGATTGGATTGACGTATTTTCTCGCAAAATATATCGTGATTCAGTGATTGAAAGTCTGAAATATTGTCAAAAAGAGAAAGGGCTAATTTTGTACGGGTACGTTATTATGAGCAATCATATTCACATTATTATGCAAAGAGAATCTGGCAGCTTATCTGACTTATTGAAGGATTTCAAAACTTTTACGGCAAAGAAAATTCTTGCATTAATAAAAGAAGGGCCGGAAAGTCGTTCTGACTGGATGTTGAAACGATTTGAATGGGCATCCAAAAGCCACAGTAGAAATAGCAGCTATCAATTTTGGAAGTACGGGAATCATCCTGAAGAAATATTTTCAGAAAAATTCTTTTGGAGTAAACTTAACTATATCCATGTGAATCCGGTTAGGGCTGGAATAGTTAGTAAAGCCTCAGACTACTTATATTCAAGTGCATCAAATTATGTTCGAGACGAAGGGATTATAGATATTTACAGGCCATCGCTACCAATTATTGATGTACTGTCTAAATCGAGTATTGAAATAGGTGCTTGGTAAAGCTTGGGTTCTCCGGCTACAAGCCGGAAGTCACATGTACAAAACTGGAAGCTTCGCACAGCGGGGCATCAAATTATGTTCGAGACGAAGGGATTATAGACATTTATAAGCCATCGCTACCAATTATTGATGTACTGTCTAAATCGAGCATTGAAATAGGTGTTTGGTAAAGTTTGGGTTCTCCGGTTACAAGCCGGAAGTCACATGTACAAAGCTGGAGGCTTCGCACAGCGGGTTATGTTCGAGACGAAGGGGTTATAGACATTTACAGGCCATCGCTACCATTTATTGATGTACTGTCTAAATCGAGTATTGAAATAGGTGCTTGGTAAAGCTTGGGTTCTCCGGCTACAAGCCGGAAGTCACACGTACAAAACTGGAAGCTTCGCACAGCGGGGCATCAAATTATGTTCGAGACGAAGGGATTATAGACATTTACAAGCCATCGCTACCAATTATTGATGTACTGTCTAAATCGAGTATTGAAATAGGTGTTTGGTAAAGTTTGGGTTCTCCGGCTACAAGCCGGAAGTTACACGTACAAAACTGGAGGCTTCGCACAGCGGGGCATTTTTATAAATATATTTACGTTGTTTATAAATTAACCATGAAATGGATAATTATTCTGAGAGGCTAAAATATATTATTAATTCCTTGGGAATTACTGAAAATAGCTTTGCAACAAATATTGGCTTGGAGAGAGCTGATGTAGTATATTATGTAGTAAAAGGGAAAACAAAAGATCCTAGAGTATCTTTAAGTCAAAAAATAAAAGCAGCCTATCCTTCTATTGACCTTAATTGGTTGGATGCGGGAGTTGGTGAGCCTTTTATAAAGTCAGACGAAACCGATATTTTGAAAAATAGAATTGTAGAATTAGAGAAAGAAATAGATGCTTTACGAGACAAAGTCGAGAATAAAATTTTTAAGATGATTCTGACGGACGAACAGAAAAAGTTAGCTTCTTTAGAGTAAGAGTAATAGCTTTGTGTAAAATATAGCTCATAAAGTCCTCATCTCCAGTGATGTGGGTCGTTACAACCCGCACGAGTTATATCAAAAAATGTCGAACAGATTTCCTAAAACTTATCGGCTTTACCTATTCAAACCGCTTCCTTCCCCATCTTGTCAACTTTCGCCTTTAATTCGGCGAGTTCGTCGCGGTAGCGGGCGGCTTGGAGGAAGTCGAGGTCTTGGGCGGCGTTTTCCATCTTGCGGCGGGTTTCGGTAATCATAGCCTCGAGTTGCGGCTTGTTCATATACTGCACAATCGGATCAGCGGCGAGGCGGTTTTCTTCTGGTTGCAGGTCGTACATTTTTGCCGTTGGTTTAGCGTCCGCCACCCTAGTTTGCCCCATGATAGCATCCTTACTTTTCAGGATGGTTGTTGGCGTAATGCCGTGAACTTTGTTGTATTCCATCTGCATGGCACGGCGGCGGGCGGTTTCGTCAATGGCACGTTCCATTGAACCCGTGATTCTATCAGCGTACATAATTACTTGTCCGTTCGAGTTCCGGGCGGCACGACCAATGGTTTGAATCAACGAACGGATATCCCGCAAGAATCCTTCTTTATCGGCATCCATAATTGCCACGAGCGATACTTCGGGTAAATCGAGTCCTTCCCGCAAAAGATTTACGCCAACTAATACGTCAAATACGCCGAGGCGTAATTCCCGTAAAATTTCCACCCGTTCTAATGTTTTGATTTCAGAGTGAATATAGCGTCCTTTTATGCCTACTTTATCTAAGTACTTACTCAATTCCTCCGCCATGCGTTTGGTCAATGTAGTAATTAAAACGCGTTCGTTTTGCTTTATCCGAGCATCAATTTCTTCTAGTAAGTCATCAATCTGATTTAACGAGGGTCGCACATCAATTTTAGGGTCAAGCAGTCCCGTTGGACGAATAACCTGTTCCACCAAAATACCTTCGGCACGTCTTATTTCGTAATCAGACGGCGTGGCACTTACGTAAATGGTTTGCGGGGCCATTGCCTCAAATTCTTCAAATTTCAGCGGTCGGTTATCCATTGCGGAGGGTAAACGGAAGCCGTTATCTACCAGCGAAACCTTGCGGGAGCGGTCACCGCCGTACATAGCACGTACTTGCGGAATGGAGGCGTGGCTTTCGTCCACGACCATCAAATAATCATCCGGGAAATAGTCTAACAAGCAAAATGGTCGGTCGCCAGGTTTACGGCGGTCAAAAAAGCGGGAGTAATTTTCGATGCCGGAGCAATACCCCAATTCCCGCATCATTTCCATGTCAAATTCAGTGCGTTCTTGAATCCGCTGTGATTCTACGGGATACCCTTCGTTGGCAAAGTACTTGATTTGCTTCACCATTTCGTCCTGAATTTCGTGAATTGCTTTCGCCATTACGTCCCGTCCGGTTACGAAGAGGTTTGCTGGATAAAGCACCATGTATTTTTCTACACTGATTTTCTTTCCGCTCTGTGGATCAATCTTCTGGATTTCCTCGATTTCGTCCCCCCAAAAAATGAGTCGGTACGCAAAATCGGCGGCACTTGGATAAACGTCTACGGTATCGCCTTTCACGCGGAACGTTCCGCGTCCGAACTCGGCACTCGTGCGGGAATACAGAATTTCTACAAAACGAAATAGTAGCTGATTCCTATTGATTTTTTCGCCCACTTTAATGCTTATAATACTCGCCTTGAACTCGTTCGGATTTCCCGCACCATAAATGCACGAAACCGACGCCACAACGATGACGTCCCGTCGCCCCGACATGAGCGATGCTACCGTAGCGAGTCGTAGTTTATCAATTTCTTCGTTTATCTGTAAATCCTTTTCTATATACGTTCCCGTAGTAGCAATGTAGGCTTCGGGCTGATAGTAATCGTAGTAAGAAATGAAGTACTCGACGGCATTTTTGGGAAAAAACTGCTTGAATTCTCCGTACAGTTGAGCCGCAAGCGTTTTGTTATGGCTCAAAATAAGCGTTGGGCGATTAACTTGGTGAATAACATTTGCCACCGTAAATGTTTTTCCCGAGCCCGTTACGCCGAGTAGTACTTGAGCGGGATCGTTTTCTTTGAGTCCGTTTACCAATTTATCAATTGCTTGCGGTTGGTCGCCAGTGGGTTGAAATGGAGAAACTAATTCAAAGGACATATTATATAATTAAAGTGTAGAGTAAATAGTCGAGAATGCCTGGACAAGTGTGAGAAATGTACAACCCACCTCAACTTGTTACAACTGCACTTTAGGTGCTTTTGTGCTAAAAAAGAGAAATTTTTTGGAAATCATGTTACTCTGGGACAATAGAGCCGTACTATTAAGTACAAAAGGATTTTTTTTCTTAAACTTATATTGGAAACATATAATGGAAACACTTAACAACGTCTTAGAAACGATTTATTTAAAAGTAGGTAACTTTTTGCCTGACTTCGTTGGGGCATTAGTAATATTACTAATTGGTTATTTGCTAGCGAAGGGTCTAAAAAGGCTAATTATTTACGGATTTAGCAAAACAGAAATTGACGAACGTCTCGCTGAGAAAATGGGGCTGTCTTTTAGGTTTGATAAATTTATAGGTAGTATTGTTTACTATATTGTCATTGTTTACGTGCTGATAATTGTACTGGGCATGTTAGGAATTGATAGCGTTTTGGCACCATTGCAAAATATGCTGAATGTATTTTTATCTTACCTACCTAATATGTTGGGTGCGGGTATTATCGGTACAATCGGTTATGTACTTGCCAAGTTAGTTTCTGAAGGAGCGTCGGCACTTTTGGGCAATACTTCAAAGTTGTTGAAGGAAAAGTCTGGAATGAACTTCGACGTTGCGAACGTATTAAAGAAAGTAATTTTTGCGTTCATCTTCGTTCCGGTTTTGATCGTTGCACTTGAAATATTGCAAATTAGAAGTATTTCGGTTCCGGCTACTAGCATGCTAAATGACATGATGGCTGCCATTCCCCAAATTATTGCAGCAATGGTTATCCTTACTGTGTTTTATATTGTCGGTAAATTCGTCATTGGATTCATCGTAGACTTATTAAAAGGACTTGGTGTTGATACCATGTCTGAGAAAATTGGCATTGAAGCCGTTATTGGGAAAGAGGCGTCTCTGTCGAAGATTATCGGTAATGTCGCATTTTTCTTCATCATGTTTTCTGGTGTAATGTCAGCGGTTGAGAAATTAGAGTTGTTACAACTCAGTACAACCTTACAGACACTCTTCGTATTGTCTGGTCGCGTATTTTTCGGATTGATTGTGTTGATATTCGGTAATTTCGTTGCCAGCTTGGCATCTCGTACCGTTAAAAATTCGCAGGATAACAAGTGGCTTCCAAACATTGTGTATTACACTGTTTTGGGCTTATTTTTGGCCATCACAATGGATACTATCGGAGTTGGCGAAGAAATCGTTAACCTTGCCTTTGGTCTAATATTAGGAGCCGTTGCCGTTGCGTTTGCATTGGCATTTGGTCTTGGTGGGCGTGAAGCTGCCAATACACTCACCAAACGTTGGTTAAATGAAAATGATGAAGCTGAGTAAGCATTATTAATCTTTGTTTTGAAAAGGGAGGCGAATGCCTCCCTTTTTTTGTGCTCTAATTTTACTTTCCAACCGAATAGTGTCCTTATTGCACTTTCAGTAATTAGTAAACTTAAAAACCGTGAAATTTTTCTCCGTCGGGTTACAGCCTACTTTTCAGGATTCGGGTCGTTTTGGATTTCAGGCATCTGGTATAAATCCTGATGGTGTAATGGATGTCCACACGTTTCGTCTGCTCAACGTTCTTTTACAAAACGATGAAAACGAAGGTATCTTAGAAATGAACTTTCCTGCTCCGAAGCTCTTGTTTGAAGAGAATGCTACGATTTGCATCGGCGGAGCAGATTTTAACGCTATGTTAAATCAACAACCGATTCCGTTATTTAAAACTGTGAATGTTTCAACGGGTGATGTATTGATATTCACCAAGAAAACAAGCGGCGAACGCACGTATTTAGCCGTGAAAGGTGGCTTTAATTTAGAAAAATGGCTCGGTTCGGTGAGTTATAACCAAGCGGTAAACCTGCCAGATTTGAAAATTGAGAAAGGACTATCGGTTGAATTGAAAACGAGTGAGCGAGTTGAGAAGCTAGTTTGGTTGGGGCGTGAAATGCGATTCTCTCTCAGGTTACCAGTGCCGCTCGCCGTCCCAAAAGTGGAGGATTATCGTTTATCACAACCCCCTTGGGAGCTTCGCTTCCTCCCCGGTCCTGAATACAACCTTTTGACCAACGAAGCCAAACAGAAGCTTCAAAATTCTATATTTCGAATCACGAAAGACGCCAACCGGATGGGTTATCGGTTAGGGGGAGAAGCCTTAGAAACCATAAAGGATATTAGTTTATTATCTTCCGCCGTGACATTCGGAACGATACAACTACTGCCCGACGGACAGTTGATTGTACTCATGGCTTCGCATCAAACTACGGGTGGCTACCCAAACATCGGAACGGTTATATTAATAGACTTACCCGCATTGGCACAAAGTGGCTCAGGGCAACTGATTCGTTTTATACCGATTCCCCTTTTAGAAGCAGAAAGTCTTTATTTGGCGTGGCAAAAAAGGGTACGAAGGTTGAGGATAAGCGTTGAGTTAGCCACAAAAAGTTGACGAAATATCGTATTATTGTGGTGTCTAAACCTCCGTGGTTTATTACGAATTCGCCGCAAATTTATTAGCTTTGTGTTCTTCAAAAACTATTTTTTCTCACGTTTGTATTGTTTGCGATTGTCTGAAACGTCCGCCTTCAAACCCATAAATTTTTAATACCTCTTCCATGACAGATAACAAATCGAAAATTATCTACACTATAACTGACGAAGCTCCAGCTTTGGCTACGTACTCATTTTTACCTATCGTTCAGGCGTTTACAAGACCCGCTGATGTAGTTCTTGAAACCCGCGACATTTCGCTTGCCGCTCGTATCTTAGCCGCTTTTGCGGATAAACTTCCCGAAAATCAAAAAGTAAGCGATGACTTGGCGGAGTTGGGTGCCTTAGCCAAAACGCCGGAAGCAAACATTATTAAATTACCCAATATCAGTGCTTCAGTTCCGCAGTTAAAGGCGGTAATTAAAGAATTGCAGGAAAAAGGTTATGGCCTACCAAACTACCCTGACGAATCTGAAACAGACGAGCAGAAAGATACCATCGCCCGTTATAACAAAGTAAAAGGAAGTGCCGTGAATCCGGTTTTGCGGGAAGGAAACTCCGATCGTCGGGCACCAAAGGCGGTAAAAGAGTACGCTCGTCAGAACCCGCATTCAATGGGAGCGTGGAGCAACGACTCAAAAACGCACGTTGCCACAATGCAAAGCGGAGATTTCTTTGCTAACGAAAAGTCTGTCACCATAGAGAAAGCTGGAAACGTAAAGGTTCAGCACGTAGGAACAAGCGGCGACGTAACGGTTTTGAAATCAAAGGTTGAAGTTTTAGAAAGCGAAATTATTGATGCTACTGTGATGAATCACGCGGCGTTAGAATCTTTTCTGGAAGAGCAAATCAAAGATGCTAAAGAGAAAGGCGTTTTGTTTTCGTTGCACATGAAAGCCACTATGATGAAGGTTTCTGATCCCATCATTTTTGGAACAGCCGTGCGTATTTATTATAAAGATATTTTTGTAAAACACGCCGCTACACTTGCAAAACTTGGCGTAAATGTAAACAACGGTTTCGGAGATTTAGTAGCGAAAATTCAGGAGCTTCCTGCTTCTGAAAGAGCTGATATTGAAGCCGATATTAAAGCCGTTCACGAATTTAATACTGATTTGGCAATGGTAAACTCTGATAAAGGAATTACCAACCTGCACGTACCGAGTGATATTATTATAGATGCGTCCGTTCCGGCAATGATCCGTACTTCGGGTCAAATGTGGAACAAAGCAGGAAAGTTACAAGATACTAAAGTGACGATTCCTGATAGCAGTTACGCAGGCGTTTACGAAGAAACTATCGAGTTCTGCAAGAAGCACGGAGCGTTTGACCCAACCACCATGGGCAGCGTGTCAAACGTAGGTTTGATGGCCCAAAAAGCCGAAGAGTACGGTTCACACGATAAAACTTTCCAAATTCCCGCCGACGGAAAAGTGCAGGTTATAGACGACGCAGGAACTGTTTTGATGGAACACGAAGTTGCCACGGGTGATATTTGGCGGATGTGTCAGGTAAAAGACGCTCCCGTTCAGGATTGGGTAAAACTTGCTGTAAAAAGAGCGACTGCTACGGGTGACCCCGCTGTATTTTGGTTAGACGAAAACCGTGCCCACGATGCCGAGCTCATTAAGAAAGTGAAAGCTTACTTGAAAGAATACGACACCAAAGGGCTCGAAATACTAATCAAATCTCCGGTGGAAGCCACGAAGTTTTCGTTGGAACGCATCATAAAAGGGGAGGATACAATTTCCGTAACTGGAAACGTATTACGCGACTATTTAACTGATTTGTTCCCGATTTTGGAAGTTGGAACGAGTGCTAAAATGCTTTCCATCGTTCCGTTGATGAACGGCGGTGGCTTATTTGAAACTGGTGCGGGTGGTTCGGCTCCGAAACACGTAGAGCAATTGGTAAATGAAAACCACTTACGCTGGGATTCGTTGGGAGAATTTCTTGCTTTGGCGGAGTCGCTTCGTCATTTGGGAGAAACGTTTGATAATCCAAGAGCTTTGACATTGGCGGATACATTAGACGATGCCAACACAAAGTATTTACAGGAAAATAAATCGCCATCGCGTAAATCGGGTGAAATCGATAACCGCGGAAGCCATTATTATTTAGCGATGTATTGGGCAGAAATGCTCACAGGTCAATCGGGTGATGCTGATTTGCAGGAAACCTTCGCTCCGGTAGCTAAAGAACTTGCCGAAAATGAAGAGCAAATCATGAAGGAGCTAACAGAAGTGCAAGGCAAATCCGTTGAAATCGGAGGTTATTACGAATCCAAAACCGAATTCGTAACCGCTGTCATGCGTCCGAGTAAAACGTTGAATAAAATTATTGACTCGATTGAGTAGGTATTAACTCCCCCGATAGCCATTGGGGGAGATTTTAGGAGTTAGGTTGAAAAGACGAATTCAGAACGCCCCTCGGAGGCGACCGACCGACGCTCGGTAAATTTCTTGCCTGCTGAAGTTATTAAGGAGTTCGGGGTGAGTCCTACGAAGAACAAGCAAGTTTCGCCGTAAACAGTATTTATTAATTGGTCAAATTAGAACGTGAGGCAAGGGTTTTTCTCTTGCTTCATGCCTAACCTTTCATATTATGCCAAACGAACTTTTCGAAAAATACGCTAATTTCAAAGAAACGTCGCTCATAAAGCGACGTTTTAAGCACCACGATATGCAAACGATTATCGAGCATCTGCCTTTTGAAAAAGAAGTAGTGGGAGCATCTTTTGAAAGTCGGGAGCTTTATAAAATAAAAATTGGCAGTGGAAAGACAACGGTTTTGTTGTGGTCGCAAATGCACGGCGACGAAGCAACGGCAACGATGGCAACCTTTGATATCTTTCGTTTTTTTCAAGCGAAAAATGACGGCCTTGACGAGTTGCGTAAAACAATTACCGATAACCTAACGCTTCATTTTGTGCCGATGCTCAACCCCGATGGAGCCGAGCGTTTCCAACGCCGAACCTCAACGGGTATTGACATGAATCGTGATGCACTTGCCCTGCAAACCCCCGAAGGTCGACTGCTGAAAGCTTTAGTGGATGAGCTAAAACCTGAGTTTTCGTTTAATTTACACGATAAAGGAACGCGTTATAGTGTCGGAGCAAGCGGAAAGCAGGCAACCGTTTCGTTTCTCGCCACGGCTTATAATCAGGCAAAAGACTGGAACGAAACCCGCACAAAATCTATGCAGGTAATTTGCCGCATGGCGGAAGCATTACAGCCCATCATTCCTGGACATTTAGGACGTTGGACCGATGACTTTGAGCCACGAGCGTTTGGCGATAACGTGCAAAAGTGGGGCAGCAGCTTAGTTCTTATTGAATCGGGTGGTTACAAAGACGACCGAGAAAAACAGTTTATCCGGCAGTTAAATTTTGTGGCAATTCTGACCGCATTGGAAAGCATCGCCAACCGGGATTATGTAGGGTACAAACTCACAACCTACGAGGCCATCCCGAATAACGATAAATACATATTCGACCTCCTGATTCGTAATGCTACTTTCGTCGAAAACGGAAAGAAATTAATGAAAGACATTGGTATAAATCTTGACGAACGAAATAATAAAGCCGCTACGGACTTTACACTTCGCAGTGAAATTGATGAGCTCGGAGATTTGTCTATCTTCTTCGGATTAAAAGAAATAGACGCTACTGATATGACCGTTTTTACGTTTGATCAGTTTCCGGAATTAATGAAAAAATATGGAGCAAAGGCAACTAAAGTGAACTTAGGAAATCCTGCTAATCTAATTTTAATACACAAAAACAAGTTGAAACACGTTATTGTGAATGGTAGAGTAGTTGAGTAGTAAAAATCCTGTTAGTCGTCGCAGGTGCTGACAGTAGTTTATGACCCGTGTAAAAACAAAAAGAACTGCTTTTGATTCAGTACTAAAAAGAAATACCGTCAGGGTTTTCAACCGTTTACAGGGTTGCTTTGTCCGCGGAAAATATGAAGAAATATTAAATAAAATGCAAAAAGTCTTTCTAACACTCTGTTGTTTATTATTAACTCTTGGAGCAATTGCTCAAAAGGAAAGAACAGTGTACGGAAAGGTGATAGATATAGAAACCGGTAAACCCATAAATTCGGTAACGATTATTAATAAACGAACGAAGCAGCGAGCTGTTAGCAATGAAAAGGGTGATTTTTTCATTTGGGCAACCGTCGGAGATTCTGTTTTATGCGTAGCCATTGGTTTTAGAAGTAACGGAATAAAGTACGACGGTACGTCTAATAAGCCTACCATAACCATGAAGCTGGACGCCATTGCGTTGGCAGAAGTGGTGATTACTGAAAAGCGAAACGAAAACTTAAAAGCTGAAATAGAGGCCTTTTTACGAAACCCCGGAGGGAAAAAAGGAATGCGTCAGGAGATAATGAAGAACATGCTTCAAACGCAAAACCTCTCTCAACCCGGCATCGGAATTTCGATTGATGCCTTGTACGATATGTACAGCCGACAAGGGAAATCCCGACAGAAAGTAGCTGAGCTGGAAATGCTCGATGCGAAGAAGTTTTACGCTGAAATACGATACAATAAGCGGTGGGTAAACTACCTCACCAAGTTAGAAGGGAAAGAACTCGATACGTTCATGAAATTCTGCACCTTAACGGATGATTACATATTGCGGGCATCAGATTACGATTTGACTTTTGAAGTCTTCAAATGCTTCCGACAGTTCAGGCGTTGACAAAATAAAACCCCATAAGCTTTAAAGTTTATGGGGTTTACTACGTTTACAAAGTTCCCTTTGTCTTATTAAATCATTTTTTTACTCAACAAGTATTCTGCAATCTGCACGGCATTTGTAGCGGCTCCCTTGCGGAGGTTATCAGCTACAACCCAAAGATTCAGCGTATTTGCCTGAGACTCATCCCGACGGATGCGTCCCACGAAAATTTCATCTTTACCGTGAGCATTTATTGGCATTGGGTAAATGTTATTTGCCGGATCATCCTGAATAACCACACCTGGCGTGGCGGCGAGTAATTCACGGACTTTATCCAGTTCAAAATCGTTTTCAAATTCTATATTCACGGCTTCGGAATGTCCGCCAATTGTTGGGATACGAACGGTCGTGGCGGTAACTTTAATGCTATCGTCCTCCATGATTTTATTCGTTTCCTTAATCATTTTCATTTCCTCTTTCGTGTAGCCGTTTTCCAGAAAAACGTCGATGTGTGGAATGGCATTTAAGTCAATTTTATGCGGATACGCCATTTCTATGTCAGACTTTCCTTCGCGTTCGTTCATTAACTGATCAACGGCTTTTTTGCCTGAACCCGTTACAGATTGATACGTTGAAACTACTACCCGTTTTATCTTGTAGGCGTCGTGTAAAGGTTTCATTACTACCACCATCTGAATGGTAGAGCAATTGGGATTAGCAATAATTTTGTCTTCGGTAGTTAGTGAGGAAGCGTTTACTTCTGGAACAATCAGTTTTTTAGTCGAGTCCATTCGCCATGCTGACGAATTATCAATTACAGTAATTCCGGCTTCTGCGAATTTAGGAGCAATTTCAAGAGAAATCCCGCCGCCCGCCGAAAATATAGCGACGTCCGGTTTCATTTCAATGGCTGTTTTGTGGGTTACAACTTTGTAGTCCGTGCCTTTAAAAGTCACGGTTTTACCCACTGATCGCTCGGAAGCCACGGGGATGATTTCGGTTACGGGGAAATTCCGTTCTGCCAATACTTTCAAAATTTCGCTACCTACAAGTCCGGTAGCACCAACAACAGCAATTTTCATTGTAAATAAGATTTGAGATTTGAAACGCTTAATTCACCGTAAATTTATAGTATTCCGTTAAGAATCGTACCGAATAATTCAAAAAGTCCAGATTTTACTGGGTGTAACGCAATGATTAAGCTTCACGTCAAATTCATCCGCGTCTGAAATCTCATCTACAGGTTCGAAAAAGGAAAGCCCAACCTTGAGGCAATCGGGTTTGCATTTACTCAAAAAACGATCGTAATATCCAGCCCCGTAACCTACCCGATGCCCGCTTTTATCAAACGCCAAAAGTGGGATAAACACCAAATCAAAGGTAGTTTCTGGAAAACTCTCGACGGTACTCCTTGGTTCGGGAACGCCCCATTTATTGATGATTAACGTAGTTTCGGGTTTGTATAAATGGTGGGTTAATATGCCACCTTCGTAGCTTTTTGAAAGGTAAATATCTGGTGCGAAGTCTTTGCGAAGCGTATTGATGATAATATTTGTGTCGATTTCATTGTGTTGCTCAATTGGCAAGAACGTATGGATATGGTCGAAGCGGTGCATCATGACCCGACTAAATAGTATATCGTGAACTCGTTTAGTGCGTAGTTTTATATCTACTGACCGTAATTCCTTCCGGTACATTCTGAACTGTTCGCGTAATGATAACTTGGTGTTCATGCTTAGGTAATTTATGATATAATGGACGGCGATGTGCGTAAAACTGCTTTGGTCGATATTTTTATAACGCAGAAAACAAAAGAGGTACGGAACGGTTATTTAGCTATGGTTTTAAGTATCTAATGTTGATACAACTTTTCAAAACTAAATTGTTACAAGACAACGAACAAAAATTTCTATGAACAAGCTATTATTACTATTATTTTTACCCCTTTTGGTACTGACGTCTTGTGAAGACGATACCCCTGCTTTGCCAATTCCAACTGGTACTGAAAAAGTATATACTCTGGGCTCGGTTGCGAGTCCTGATATTTCAGGAACGGCTAAATTTATTGAAAACGATGACAATAGCGTAACAGTCGAATTAGCATTAAACGGAACCCCTGCTGGCGGAATGCACCCGGCACATATTCACCTCAATACAGCTGCAGAAGGTGGAAGTATTGCGTTAACTTTAGGAACGGTTGACGGCAGTAGTGGAAAAAGTAGCATTACTGCCACAAAACTCGACGACGGCACGCCCATTACTTATCAAACCTTGGAAAATTTTGATGGTTACATTAATGTGCACCTAAGTTCAAGCGATTTAGGAACCATAGTTGCTCAAGGTGACATTGGGCAGAATGAATTAACCGCCGAGACGAAGCAATATGCTTTAGGAAGTGTGGCAGTACCGAATATTTCGGGAACAGCAATATTCACCAAACGTGTAAATGGCGAAGCTTTAGCCACAATTCAGCTACAAAATACTCCTGCTGATGGTTCTCACCCAGGTCATATTCATTTAAATACTGCCGCTGAGGGTGGGGCAATTGCCTTTACTTTCAAGCCTGTAAACGGGACAACTGGTACAAGTAAGACCAACGTGGCAAAACTTGACGATGGTACCCCATTTTTGTATGATAATGTTAAGGACTTTGATGGTTACATTAATATTCACTTGTCTGCTGATAACTTAGCTACATTGGTTGCTCAGGGCGATATTGGTCAAAACGAATTAACCAGTACTTCAAAAGTATATAATTTAGGAAGCGTAGCAGTACCGAATATTTCGGGAACGGCAACATTCACCAAACGTGTAAACGGCGAAGCCTTAGCTACGATTCAATTACAGAATACTCCCCCTGACGGTTCTCATCCCGGTCATATTCATTTAAATACCGCTGCCGAAGGTGGGGCAATTGCGTTTACATTTAAGCCTGTAAACGGGACAACTGGTACAAGTAAGACCAACGTGGCAAAACTTGACGATGGTACCCCATTTTTGTACGATAACGTTAAGGACTTTGATGGTTACATTAATATTCACTTATCTGCTGATAACTTAGCTACACTGGTTGCTCAGGGTGACATCGGACAAAATGAACTGACGGCAACTTCCAAAGTATATCCGTTGGGTAGCGTGGCTGACCCAAATATTTTGGGAACGGCAACATTCACTAAACGTGTAAACGGCGAAGCCTTGGCTATAATTCAGCTACAAAATACTCCTGACGGCGGAATGCACCCCGGTCATATTCACTTAAATACTGCTGCTGAAGGTGGAGCAATTGCCTTTACGTTTAAGCCTGTAAACGGAACCACAGGTATGAGTAAAACTAATGTAGCAAAACTTGATAACGGTACTCCATTTTTGTACGATAACGTTAAGGACTTTGATGGTTATATCAATATTCACTTGTCTGTTGATAACTTAGCAACATTGGTTGCCCAGGGTGATATCGGACAAAATGAATTAACAGGAGATGTGAAATCTTACGTTCTTAAAACAAAAGATGTAGCGGGAATAAGCGGAAACGCCACATTTGAAAAGCGATTGAATGGTGAAACCCTTGTTACACTTAAACTTAACGGAACTCCTGCTGATGGTTCTCACCCAGCACATATCCACATGAATAGTGCGGAAGAAGGCGGAGCAATTGCGATTTCGCTGAATTCAGTAAACGGGAAAACTGGTGTAAGTAAAACGCAGGTCGCTAAGTTTAATAACGATGCAGCTGTCACTTTTGATCAGTTACTAATGTATAATGGTTACATAAACGTGCACTTGAGTGCTGCGAAATTAGCCACAATTGTAGCTCAGGGTAATATTGGTTCTAACGCCTATTAATCTCAGGTAATAAAGTTATCTTCGAAAGTCATTCCGCAAATTTGTGGAATGGCTTTTTTCGTTTATAGAATAATAGAATTTATAACTAAGACGTTATCTTGTAAACACCCTAAAATAATAATCAAATGAAAAAGTCATTCATATATTTATTTATCGCCGTTTTCGTTGCCAGTTGTGCGTTAAGAAAACCGATTCCTTCGCCGGCTTTTGCACAGGCAAGTAGGTTTCACGAACGCATTGCGATTCTTCCGTTTTCCGTAGAATTTAACGAAAATTACAAACGCAGTATGGCAATGCAGGGCGGAAGAAACGTACGGAATGAAGGCTATTGGGTGAAAACGGGAAAGTTTGCCGGAATGGATATGCAAAAGAATACTTTCAAGAATATGGCTCGCCGAATCAGCAAAGGAAAGTACGAATTAATCATTCAGGATTTTCTGACAACTAACCGTAAGTTGGATGAATTAGGCATTTCTTATCAGGGACTTCCGGCAGTCAATAAGGGTTTGTTAGCGAAGCAGTTAGACGTTGATGCGGTTATCTACGGTGAAACAATGGTTAATATTGACTTTAGAGGAATGAACCCTGGCGGCGTTAATTCTCGCATATCGGTTTTTGATGCCCGAAGCGGTGAAATTATTTGGCAGGACGAACTCGAACAACAAATTGGTTCGATGCAGGATAGTCCCGAGCGTTTAGCTGCTCGTACCATTGACCAATTAATCAAGCGATTACCGTACTAATCAGAACCGATAACCTCGTAAAAACTCTTCGGTGGTCATGCGTTTTTTACCTTGTAATTGAAGTTCTTCAATTGCTAGCCAGCCATCGTCGGTTTTAGCGTGGATGAAAGTTTTTTCGTCGGTTAAGAAAACGGTTTCTTGGTCGTTTATTTCGATGGTGAAATCAGCGTTTTTTTCGCTCAGTTTCGTGGTCTTGAATACCTTGAGCATTTTATTCATGAAGGTCGTCCAAGCAGCTGGATAAGGCGAAAGTCCCCGAATAAAATTATAGACATCCGCCGTTGGCTTTTGCCAGATTATTTCGCAATCTTCTTTAAAAATCTTCGGAGCGTGCTTTATTTTAACATTATCAGGCTGTGGTATTTGCGGATAATCGCCCGCTTCAATTGCCCGTACGGTTTTCACTACTAAATCTGCACCGATTTCCATTAATCTGTCGTGAACTGTTCCAGCGGTATCATCTTCAGAAATTGGCGTTGATTCGTTGTAGATGAGTTGACCCGTATCAATCTCTTTTTCGATAAAAAAAGTGGTTACACCCGTTTTGGACTCGCCGTTTATTACTGCCCAATTAATGGGAGCAGCTCCGCGGTATTGGGGTAAAAGCGAACCGTGAAGGTTGAATGTGCCTTGTGTCGGCATTGCCCAGACGAGCTCAGGAAGCATTCTAAACGCTACAACTACTTGTAAATCTGCTTTGAAGTTTCGCAATTCTTCGAGGAATTCGGCTCTTTTTAAGCGTTCGGGTTGGAGTACCGGAATTTGCTGCGAAATGGCGTACTGCTTCACGGGAGTTTCTCGTAGCTGCTGTCCACGTCCGGCAGGACGATCAGGTGCTGTAATGACAGCTACCACGTTGCAGTTATTTTCTACTAACTTCTGCAAGGAAGCCACCGCAAAGTCAGGCGTTCCCATGAATATAATTCGTAATTTCTGATTGTTCTCCAAACCTTGTTCTTATTATGTAATACACAAAGTTAAGGTATTGATTTTGAATAAACCTATCTTATCTAATGCTGATTGCAGCGGTTAATTTATCTGTTTTCAAACTATTAATTTGTCAGAAACTACTATATTTGTATTTTAAAATAACGTAATGCAACAAGGGTCAAAAAATAAACTTAACGATAAAACGAAGCAAACTTAGTTTCTGAACATTCTACGTAATGAATCAGGAACGGTTATTGACCGTTCTTTTTTTTGCTACCCCTGCCAGCAGTGGGTAATTTTTTTTACCCTGTTCGGGAATGAAAATATATTTTATAAATACCTGAAAGTAAATTAACTAAATAGATATTATGTCACAAATTCAATATTATACGCAAGAGGGATATGATAACCTGAAAGCAAAGCTTACTAACCTGAAAACGAAAGGCCGTCCGGACATTTCCCGTCAGATTGGGGAAGCCCGTGATAAGGGAGACTTATCAGAAAATGCCGAATACGATGCTGCCAAAGACGCACAAGGCCACATGGAGTCTGAAATTTCTAAACTAGAGGAATTGATGTCAGTTGCTCGTATTTTAGATCGGGCGAATATCGGAATTGATGTGGTTACGTTGATGAACAAAGTAACCATAAAAAATGTAAAAAATGGGGCGAAAATGGTTTATACTTTAGTAGCCGAGCAGGAAGCTAACTTAAAAGAAAGCAAAATCTCGATTAACTCGCCATTTGCTCAGGGATTACTGGGAAAGAAAGTTGGTGAAATGGCTCAAATCCAAGCTCCAGCGGGCATGGTAGAAGTAGAAGTTTTAGATATTTCGGTATGATTTGGGTGGTTGTTTTTTGGTGTTAGTTAGCTCAAATGGCTGAAGGACAATTATCGATAATTAAAAAATATATCTTGGGTTCAAGGTTAATCGCCCCATAAATTACGGGATTGTTAACCGTTAACTATCAACTGAAAATGCTTTCGATAGCTCATCTTTATACTTTATTCCTGAAAGGTTCAGGTGTCTCCACAGATACCCGTAAAATTCCGCAGGGTTCAATTTTTTTCGCTCTTCGGGGGGATAACTTTAATGCGAACGAGTTTGCGTCGCAGGCTCTTGAAAAAGGAGCTAGCTACGCTATAATCGATGAGGAGAAGTACAATACTGACGAACGCTGTTTGTTGGTAAACGATGTATTGCACACTTTGCAGCAGTTGGCGAATTTCCATCGAAGCCATTTGTCAATTCCGATTATTGGATTGACTGGTTCTAACGGAAAAACCACAAACAAGGAACTGATTAGTAGTATTTTATCTAAAAAGTATAATTGCTACGCCACCGAAGGAAATCTAAATAACCACATTGGTGTTCCGTTGAGTTTATTAGAAATTAACGGCGACCACGAAATTGCTGTGATTGAAATGGGGGCCAATCACCAGGGTGAAATACGATTACTTTCGGGTATGTCAGAACCTACGCACGGTCTTATTACGAACATCGGAAAAGCTCACCTTGAAGGTTTTGGAGGAATAGCGGGAGTACGCAAAGGAAAAGGCGAACTCTTCGATTTTTTGAGTGAATCCGGTGGAACGGTTTTCGTGAATGAAACGGATGGAATACTGAAACTAATGCACGCCGAACGCTCCTCTAAAGAGACGGTTCTCTACGGAAAGTCTGGTGAATGCTTAGTAATGGTGGAAGAAAGCCCCGTTATTCAGTTAACAGTGGGCGGTGGTTCATCGAACAAGGAATCGAATATCGAATATCTGACATCTGACATCCGAAAAACCCACTTATCCGGAAAGTATAATTTCGAGAATATGCAGACGGCCTTCGCGGTAGGGCGGTATTTTGAGGTTTCTACGGAAGATTGTTTGACTGCTATATCAGAATATAACCCTGATAACAATCGTTCACAGATTGTTGAAAAAGGAACAAATACGCTTTATATGGATGCCTACAACGCTAACCCTTCTTCCATGGAGGCGTCCATCCAAAATTTTATTAACCTCGAAACAGACAAACAAAAAGTCGTCATTTTAGGCGATATGTTTGAACTCGGCGAAGTAACAGAAGCTGAACACGAAGCTCTTGGGGAATTAGTAAAAAAGGGGAGATTTTCTTCCGTTGTCTTATTTGGTAAGCACATAAGTGCCGCTTTAAAGCACTTACCACAAGCGTATTATTTCAACGAAAAATTCTCGTTGCACCTCTGGCTAAATGATAAAAAGTTTACCAATTCGGTTGTTTTAATAAAAGGCTCTCGGGGTGTAAAACTCGAAAGCGTAGTGGACTTCTTGTAGTCAACCACTTCGTCATTGCTACCTATTAGGCAATCCTAAGCGGAAGTTGTACTTTTGCGGACCTTCATTACAGCAAAAAATAAGTATAATGTTAATTAATGTTTTTAAATCGAAGATTCACCGTGTCAAAGTAACACAGGCGGAATTAAACTACGTTGGAAGTATAACTATTGACGAAAACTTGTTGGAAGCTGCTGGTATAAGAGAAAATGAGCGGGTGCAAATCGTGAATAACAACAATGGGGAACGATTGGAAACCTACGCTATCAAAGGCAAACGAGGTTCGGGAATTATATGCTTGAACGGAGCTGCTGCTCGTAAAGCACAACCTGGAGACATAGTCATTATTATCTCGTACGCTTGGATGACTCCCGAAGAATCTGCCGAACACCAGCCCATCGTTGTCTTTCCCGACGAGAATAATCAGGTGGTTAAATAACCTGACGTTTTTTTAGATATCGGATATTAGTTTAAAATGTTGAATTTTAACTATTTCAAAACCCTTACCCACAACGTACAAGATTATCTTCCTGATGAAAAAAGCCCTTCAATACCTTATTTCTTTAGCTATTGCGGGGACTTTGCTCTGGTTCGTCTTTAAGGGTATTGATATAAATACCCTGTTTTTAAAATTTTCGGAAGCCGATTACCGTTGGGTCGCTTTTTCTGGCGTTTTGGCGTTGATAGCTCATTGGAGTCGTGCCTACCGTTGGAAATTGATGTTACAACCCATCGGCTATGACCCAACCGTTTATAAAACACTACTTGCCGTACTGATGGGTTATACCGTCAATCTGGTTTTGCCGCGGGCAGGCGAACTGGCACGATGTGGCTCCTTACAAAAACTTGAAGGTGTACCCTTCGAGAAATCACTGGGGGCTGTAATTGCCGAACGGTTGATAGATGTCTTAGTATTGGTGTTTCTCATTGGTCTTAATTTACTGTTGGAATTTGATCGAATCAGTAATTTTTTCCTCGAACTTGTGGGTGATAAATTCAATAACACGGCGTTGCTATTAAGCCTTGCGTTAGGCGTTATTTTAGTGGCTATTCTCGCCATTTTGCTATTTAGGAAATACCGGAAAAGAATTGAAGAAATTCCTTTTTATCAGAAAGTTAGCTCAATAGTTTCGGGTCTTTGGAGTGGTTTTACGAGTATTCGAAATCTAAAGAATCCTGCCGCATTTATCGGACATACGGTCTTAATTTGGGTGATGTATTATTGCATGACTTACGCTCTTTGCTTTGCTTTACCCGAAGCAAGCGGATTATCGCCATTAGCGGGTTTGACCATTTTAGTGATGGGAACTATCGGAATGGCAGCCCCAACTATCGGAGGAATCGGAAGTTATCATTTTTTAGTGGGCAAAATTGTAGCTTTGTACGGCATCAGTGCCCAAATTGGCATTACACTTGCTACCTTCCTACATTCTATGATGGGAGTTTTGTTCGTATTACTTTTTGGCCTAATCGCTTTTATCCTAACTTTCACCGTTAAAAAAACTGACAGCAGCATACCGTGATTTACAGAATACTACATACCTACTGCCTACTTATCATTCGGCTTTTTATTAAGAATATTCATACGACTGGTCTGGAGAAAATACCAAACAAAGGTCCTGTTATTATGGCAGGTACTCACCCAAATTCGTTTATAGACGGAATGATAATAAGTCTCATGTTTCACCGCCCGGTTTGGTCTTTGTCGCGGGGCGACGCTTTTAAGAATGATTGGGCAAGAAGACTTATGACCTCAATAAAATTGATGCCAATTTATCGTATGTCCGAAGGGCGGGAAAATCTTTCAAAAAACGGCGGTACATTCGATAAGGTGCAGGCACTGTTAAAGAAAGACCAACAAATACTGGTTTTTGTGGAAGGTCTTTGCACAAATCAAACAACGTTGTTGCCTTTGAAAAAAGGAATGGGGCGAATGGTTCAATCTGCTTGGGCGGAGGGCATCAACATGCCCGTTTTTCCGGTCGGGCTTACATACAGTAATTTCGATAAAATTGAAAAAACGGCAAATATCAACTTCGGCGATGTAATCTTACCAGCAGATTTTGAAGAAAAGTCTGGCGGAGTATTTCTGCATGATTTTAACGGTGTCTTGAAAGTGAAGTTGCAAGGCTTATTATCCTGGGATTTTAAACTCGGCTCCTTCAAGGATAATCCGATATACTATATTGGTTGGGTAATTAATTTTCCGTGGTACTTACTAACTCGTTTTATAGCTGAGAGGTTAACCAAGGGTACTGTTCATACTGACTCAGTTTACTTCGCACTATTGATTTTTACATTGCCCATTTATTGGGGAATTTTGATTGCTGTTTTAACCTAAAATAGAGCGTTCACTTCGCCACGTTTTTCGAAAAATAGCTTTTATATAATACGTAATCAGTCGAATCATTATCAGTGTCTGAACCCGCATTTTTGGAATAAAAAAGAAAGGTATTCCCAAAATTCCGAGAAAAGTAGTGGAGAGTAAATTGTTTATTATAAGCAATTTATGACCAGTTAAAGCGGAGATTATTGAGAAGTGTTTTGCTACGTATACATGTTTTGAAATCAATACTTCGGTTTTGGTCAATGCTTCCGTTTCGACGTTTATCCGACTTGCTCCACCGTGCACGTGCTCGATGTAGGTATTGCATAAAAGCCTGATTTTTCCGCCTGAATCGTGTACTCTTTTGGAAAAATCATCGTCTTCGGAATACATCCAGAATCGCTCGTCCCAGCCATTAATTTTATCGTACCATTCTCGACTGACTAATACAATCGAACCGATAACAAAATCTGGTCGGGCAATGCCATTTTCGTCACCGCTTTTTGCGGCGATTTTTCGCTTATTTACCAACCTATAAATGGAGCGTTGCAAACCCGTAAGCGTACCGAGTTTAGGGAAAATCAACGGTTTATATTTTCCTTTCAACGACTGCCGACAAGAAAGAATAGCAAAGTCTGAGGTGCGGTAAGCGGTGACTAATTCGTGTAACGCTTTTAATGTGGGAAGCGTATCGGGGTTCAGGAATAAAAGTAAGGGCGAGGTTGCATTTTTTGCCCCCACATTACAGCCGTGGGCAAACCCATGATTTCCCGAGTTCTTTACAAAAATTGGCTTTTTAAATTCTTTTGTGAATAATTCCCATTTACCATCGTTGGAGCAATTATCGACTACAATCGTTTCGAGGTGTAAGTCTTGTTTGTCAATGGTTTCTAAAGCGGCAAGCAGCCTTCCGAGCGGTTGCCAGCCTTTGTAATTGACGATGATGATGGATAAGTCTGGGAGCATTAGGTAGTACAAAATGAAGGCAAAAGTAATAAGTTTATTCACAACCTCCCCAATCCTCTTCCTGAAATAAGGGCACTATTTGAAGGAAATTATCACTCTATCAGATAACTTTTCTACGTTTAATGTTTTCCTCAATAACCCACACTCGTATTGTCTGAACGAGGATCTGAGGCTCCAAGCAATCGCCCGTCGGGGAGGAGCATGACGCAATCCATGCGTCCGAGTGTTCCTTTCATGGCTTCCATATTGTAGCCTTTTTTAAGTAAGCTTTGTAGCGTTTTATCGCTGAACGCACCGCGTTCGTAAATGATGCGATCGGGCAGCCATTGGTGGTGGAATTTCAGGGCATTTACCGATTGCTGCATGTTCATTTTATGTTCTACTACGTTCACGATAGTTTGGAAAACCGAAGTGATAATCGTTGAACCGCCGGGCGTACCAACCGCCATTAAAAACTTACCGTCTTTTTCCACAATTGTTGGCGTCATAGACGAAAGCATTCGTTTTTCGGGTTGAATCTCGTTGGCTTTATTTCCAATCAATCCGAACATATTCGGAACGCCTGCTTTTACGCTAAAATCGTCCATTTCGTTGTTCATCAGAAATCCTGCCCCGTCCACAATTACTTTACTCCCGAAGGCTCCATTAAGCGTTGTGGTGATAGAAACGGCGTTTCCGTCTTTATCAACTACCGAGTAATGTGTGGTCTCATCTGATTCGTAGCCCGGTACATTTCCGCCGTCAATATCTTTGCTATCTGTCGCTTTCAGGAAGCTGAAATCCTCCCATCTTTTCTCCAAGTAGCTACGGCTGATTAGTTCTTGCACGGGTACTTTCACGAAGTCCTGATCTCCTAGCCATTTCGCCCGGTCTGCGTAAACGCGGCGTTCGGCTTCAATCATAACCTGTGCCGTAGAATCGCTGTGCCAGCCCCATTCTCCGATTGGATACGGCTCGATAAACCGCATCAATTGCATTAATGCAACTCCACCACTTGAAGATGGCGGCATGGAAATAATGGTGTAATTTTTTTTATAACCTGCTACTAAGGGTGTCCGCCAAGCAGATTTATACTGTTGTAAGTCTTGGTGTGTGATAATTCCGCCGCCTTTTTTCATTTCTGAAACAAGTTGGTCGGCCACTTTTCCGGCGTAAAAGCCTTCTCTTCCTTCCTTCTGAATTAAACGTAGCGTCTTACCCAGATCCACTTGGATAATATTATCGCCCGTCGCCCAATCGCTTCCGTCAGATTTCATGAAATAAGGAGTGTTTGCTCCGTTTACTTCCTGAAATGTTTTTTTGTAATTCTTCAATCCTAACGCTTCTCGTTCGGTCAGAATTACGCCTTTTTCTGCTAAATCAATGGCGGGTTGTAAAAGTGTTTGCCATAGCAGCGACCCAAATTTTTTGTGTAATTCAACCATACCATCCACGGAACCAGGAACGCCACTTGCCAAATGTCCTAAAGTGCTCAAGCCTTTAATCACGTTGCCTTCGTCGTCGAGGTACATATCCCGATCAGCCGCCAACGGAGCTTTTTCCCGAAAATCGAGCGAGTAAGCCTTCCCGTTTTTTGTGCGGACCACCGCAAACCCGCCGCCGCCTAAATTTCCAGCAAAAGGATGCACTACCACCAAGGCAAAATGCGTAGCGATTGCGGCGTCAATAGCGTTGCCACCTTTTTTCATAATCTCTACCCCCACTTTTGAAGCTTCTGGGTGAGCAGAGGCAACCATGCCATGCTTCGCCACCACGCCTTCCCGATCTGAGAAAAATGGCTTAATGTTTGAATTCTCAACAAATAAGGAAAATAGACCATCGCCTACTTTTTCGGTAGATTTAGGATTAATTTTACAGGAAACAATGAGTACGAAACTCAGTAAAACGGAAAGGGTTAGACGCATGACTGATAAGGATGGATTAACGAAAGGAAAATGCGATTGAATTATCGGAGCAAGTTATCTTTTTTTGTTGAAACTATGTTGATAGATATACAGGCAGGTCAAATATTTTGATGAAATAAAATTAGTTATCTTTATAAAAGACAAAAATAGGAGAGCTATTGAAGTTAACTGGTCAATAAAGAATAACCAAATGAGCGTTTCTGATGATGTCCAAAAAAGATAAATACGCAAAAGGAGGGAGAGTGATGGTACTTAATCAATGAACCTGAAAAAGAAGGTTTATTAAAAAAAAAGACTATCGAGGCTTTCTTTGAAGGGTATGCTAAATCTGACTCTATCCATGATAACTAGTCAATGAATAAACAACGTTACAGCCGACAGCTTCTCATGCCCGAATTTGGTGAAGCGGGGCAACAAAAGTTACTGGATGCTAAAGTATTGGTGATTGGTGCGGGCGGCTTGGGCAGTCCAGTATTGTATTATCTGACGGCGGCGGGCGTTGGAACAATTGGAATTATGGAGGACGATGTAGTTTCATTAAGTAATTTGCAACGGCAGATTTTATTTACTTCCGACGAAATTGGTAAACCAAAAATCATGCAAGCCGAGCAACGCCTAAAGGCACTGAACCCCGACGTGAACTTCCAATTATTCAATGAGCGATTGAACAGTGAAAACGCGTTACAAATAATAAGTCAGTTTGATGTAGTAATAGACGCCACAGATAACTTCCCGACTCGTTACCTGATAAATGACGCCTGTGTCTTGCTGGAAAAGCCGTTTGTTTTTGGGGCGATTCATCGTTTTGAAGGTCAAGTGGCGGTATTAAACGTAAACGGAAGTGCAACTTACCGTGATATTTTTCCGAGTCCACCACCGCCAGAAATGGCTCCCAACTGTGCCGAAGCGGGGGTTTTGGGAGTAATGGCTGGTCTCATTGGAAGCTACCAAACCTTAGAAACTATCAAATTACTGACGGGTTTAGGAGATTTGTTGACAAATAAATTAATGCTCATCGATGCCCTCAGTGGACAATCCCGCACAATTAAAGTTCGACCCATGCCCGATTCTCCAAAAATTACGCAACTAATTGATTACGAAGAGTTCTGCGGAGTTAAAGAAGTGATAAGCGAATTGAAAGAAATTGATTTTGACGAATTTGCTCAATGGGAGAAAGAAAATAAAGACTTCCAGTTAATTGACGTGCGGGAAACCCAAGAATATGCTTTGAGTAATATAAACGGCGAAAATATGCCGTTGACCAATTTGTCTGCTCACGTGGATAAGATTACCCGAAATAAACCCGTAATTGTGCATTGTCAGGCGGGTAGTCGCAGTCAGAAAGCAATTCAGCTATTGAATGAAGCTTACGGATTTACAAATCTGATAAATTTAGCGGGTGGTATGAATGCCGTTCCTCAGGATTATCTTCCCACGTAATACGCAATTCCCAAGTAAGAACGCATCAATCCGATTTCGAAGTCTTTCTGTACGTACGGCGATATTTCAAAAGCTAATTGTAACCTTGGTAACTTGGCAAATGGCTCAGAACGTATTCCGGCGTGTAGTCCGTAACCCTCTAATACTTCGGCACGGTAGTCATTTACCAATACTAAAAAGTTGAAACGACTTGATAATCCGCCGTAAAAACGTGCCTTGGGGTTATCGTTAAAGTTGACCATTAATGCCACTTCAGTGCTTAAAGACGAGAAGTAGGAATTTGTTTGAAAACGGGAGTCCACCCAAATAGTGCGGGTTGGATTAGAACTGAACGAAAATACGGAACTGAAAGGGTAATAAGCAAAGCCTTGCGAAAAAGCGGTAGAAAATGCTGTAAGAAGGAGTAAAGTCAGTAACGTTTTTTTCATCGTGGATTAGGTTTTGAGTTCAGATTCAAAGGTAAGTGAAAAAGTTGAGCGAAGTTTTCTAATCTTCAGTAGCTTCAAAATTATAATAGTGCTTCTTCAATTGCCAAAAACTAATTGTCAGTAGTGCGGCTGCAAGTAATACTAACGGTATTTTAAACATCAGGATTATTACTAATGCGATGTGTCCGATAAATAAAAAAAGGTGTAAACGGGTATTCTGTATATCAATCCAAAACGTAGCGGTTTGCCAAAATACAGCCGCAGCGATTATGTAAATATACACGTCAAGAATGACGAAGAGGCTTACATTATTTGGTAAGTAGCTAACAAAGAGCAGAAGCTCCGGCAGCGTAAACAGCACTCCATTTACAATATATTCTACGAAAGCACGCTCAATGCTTACGGGCAAATTGCGGGTAAAAAGCATGCCGTTATTGTAGTAGTCTGTAAAATGTTGTGTCAAAGTGAAATAACCGCTCGCTACGAAGAATAAGCCAAGTTTTAGCAAGCGTTCGTCATAATCATCGGTGGGGTAGAAGTACGCTATTCCCGCAATCATAGCCGCCGCAAAAAGCTTTTGAAGCAGCAGGTAAACGGGTTCTTTTTTTAATAAGAATACTGAAAAGAAAAACCATTTCGACAAAGGCAACTGCGGAAACCGAAAGTTGAGAAAGGCTATTTTACGATTAAACGCAGCGGGGTATTGGAGCGATTTATGTTTCCACAAAACGGGTAACACTATATATACAAGGTTTGCGATGACTAAAATACCCGCACTTGCCCAGTTTCCCTGACGAATACCGATGAACAACATAAATGCGGCGTAAGAAAGAAAGATGGCATTCAAACTGATTTGTAAGGATACCAATTCTGTCCATTTTTTCTTTTCGGGTAATAAGGTCACGTCAAACAGAAACTCGTAGCTGGGTTGCTGCATAATTTTCACGAAGAACAGAGACGTTTTTACTACGTGAAGTGCCCATATAATAACGACCACTATTAAAAGCTCCACCCGACTCGTAATAAGCGAAGCTAACTGAATATGTTCGAGGCTGAATGCCGCCAGCAAAATAAGTAGGTACATTCCAACACTCTGACGGTGGTATTCCCAAGCAATGGTATTTTTTAACATAGTTATTTTGTCAAGGCTATTTTTCCTTCTGCCACTTTGAAACGATTGTCGGTTTTTACTTTCGTATTATCCAACGGCTGGTGCGAAGCAATGAAGAAGCTTATATCATTTGTTCGAGACTCGTTAATCAATTCGTAAACCAAATCGGCGGTCTGGGAATCAATTGTGGTGAAAGGTTCGTCTAACAAGATTAATTTCGGTTCTCCGAGAAATGCGGTAATGAGGGAAATCTTCTTTAGCATTCCGCTTGAATAAGTATGAATAGCATTTTCGTAGAAATCATTTATCCTAAATCGTCCTATTAGTTCATCTACTTGCTTTCCGTTGCTCCCCCGGGCTTTATTCACGAATTCGATAATATCCGCTCCGCTCAGGTAGTCAGGGTATTTTGGTTCGGCGTAAGCGTAATTGACTAATCGGCGATATTTTACGGCATTTTGTTTATTATTTTCGGTGCTGCACAGTTTCATTACACCGTCAAAAGGAATTATTCCGGCGATAGTTCGGAAGAATGTGGATTTTCCCGAACCATTTGCTCCTTCAAACCAGTGAACGCCACTTGATATATCCAGTGCGTGAATATCCAAAACAGGATGATTACTATAGTTTTTTAGGAAGTTCCGAACGGTAAAAAACACAGTTTTTGGGTTTACTTTCCGAATATACGACCGTTTCATGTTACCTCATTGTAAACTACTAAGTCGGATACTCTAATTATCCTACCGTTTTCTTAGAATCTTACCAATGTGGAGTGGAGATACACAAACAAAGTCGTTTATTTTATAGGATTAAATAAACGACTTTTTGCACTCCCACTATATACGTGGTATTATTCAAAGTTATTCGTAGGATGCTGTGAGGAACTTTTACCCCGTAACACTGGGGTTATTGCATTGCATTGGTAATCGGGTGTACATTTGTGACATCAAAGGTTTTCAACGGAAGGACGTCTATTGTGAACTTTGAAAAATACAATTTACTAAATCCAAAGAAAACATTTAAACCAAAGAACAATATGAAAAACACAATCTTGGCAGTCGTATTAATGATGGGAGTATCAGCCGCGACAACAACTGCAATTGCAAACGACGATATGAAAATCGTAGAAGTGAAAAACTTCGAAGCCAATGACTTAAATATAATAGCCTTGAAAGGCTTAAAATTTAAATTATCTGTCAACAACGTAGAAAAACGTACGTTAATATCTCTTGTGAACGAAGAGAAAGAGGTATTATTCAGTGAGTATGCTGCGTTGAACGGCGATTACAGTAAGATATTTGACCTGTCGAATTTGACTGATGGCAAGTATTCGTTTATATTACGTACTGGTGGCGATAAAGTCACCAAAGAATTTGAAATCAAAACTACTACAAAACGTTCGGCAGCATTTTAACAAATGAAATATAAGCAACAAAACTTATTTTTTGCTTAGACGAACTTCCACACAAAACCTTTGTAGCGAGCCGGATAACTTCCAGCTCGCTTTTTTTTGCTTCATTTTAAAAATCCATTTGCTTAACTTTGAAGTTCTTTTCTTGACAAAAGATTAAAGATGTTAGATTAAAGACGTTGCGGCACCCCGTAATTATGTCCTTTCTCTTTGTTCTTATGTTCAAACAAAACCTCACAAAAAAACTATGTTCGAGAGTTTACAGGATAAATTAGAAGGTGCTTTCCGCACCCTTAAAGGTAAAGGTCGCATTACCGATGTCAATATTGCAACTACGGTAAAGGAAATCCGTCGGGCGTTAATGGATGCCGACGTAAACTACAAAGTAGCCAAAGACGTCACTGACCGCGTAAAGCAGGAAGCACTCGAGCGTCAGGTGAAAATTGCCGTTGAGCCAGGACAATTATTTATTAAGATTGTTCAGGAAGAGCTTACTGCCCTGATGGGAAGCGAAGCCCAGCGTCCCAACCTAAAAGGTTCTCCCGCCATTATTCTGATAGCAGGTCTTCAGGGTTCGGGTAAAACAACTTTTGCGGGAAAATTTGCCGCGTATTTGAAAAAGCAGGGAAAGCAGGTAATGCTTTCAGCTTGTGATGTTTATCGTCCCGCCGCTATTGATCAATTAAAGGTTTTGGGTGAGCAAATCGGTGTGGATGTTTACGCAGAACCAGAAAATAAAAATCCGGTTGATATTGCGAGAAACGCTGTAAAGGAAGCCAAAGCACAAGGAAAGAATATTCTTATCATTGACACCGCTGGACGTTTGGCAGTTGATGAGGCGATGATGAAAGAAGTGGAGGATATTAAAGCCGCCATTTCACCTTCCGAAATTCTGTTCGTCGTAGATTCCATGACGGGACAAGATGCGGTAAATACCGCCAGAACGTTTAACGAACGCCTTGATTTTGATGGTGTAGTTCTTACTAAACTTGACGGTGATTCTCGCGGTGGTGCGGCTCTTTCCGTACGTGCAGTAGTTGATAAACCTATCAAGTTTATCAGCACGGGTGAGAAAATGGAAGACCTTGATGTCTTCTATCCCGACCGGATGGCGAGTCGTATTCTTGGTATGGGTGACGTGGTTTCCCTTGTAGAACGTGCCCAACAGGCGTTTGACGAAGAAGATGCCCGCAAGATGAACAAGAAAATGCGGGAGAATAAATTCGACCTTGACGATTTCTTGAGCCAAATGCAGCAAATAAAGAAAATGGGTAACGTCAAAGATTTGATGGCAATGATTCCGGGAATGGGAAGTGCTATTAAAGACGTTGACATCAGCAACGACTCGTTCAAGCCCATTGAAGCCGCTATTTTATCCATGACGAAGAAAGAACGAGAAAACCCAGATATTATTGACGGAAGTCGCCGTCGCCGGATTGCCAAAGGAAGTGGTAACAGCATTCAGGAAGTGAATAATCTGTTGAAGCAGTTTGATCAAATGCGGAAGATGATGAAAAAGATGAATAAGGCATCTTTAAAAGGTAAAGTGCCAAATATGTTCGGATAAATAATCCACCACTTAATAAGAATTTTGGATTTTACTAAGAGTAATTTAAGATGATTTCATAAGTTTATGTATTCTTAAGCTCTTCAATACCTTAAAAACACAAAGATGTCTGAAGCCAAAATAGTTAATCAGGAAGAGAACGACCAACAGATAAATATTGAATTATCGGAAGAAATAGCGGAAGGAATTTACGCCAATCTTGCCATGATTGCTCATTCAAATAGTGAGTTTGTAATTGATTTCATCAGGCTGATGCCCGGCGTTCCGAAAGCAAAGGTGAAATGTCGCGTAATACTCACTCCTGAGCATGCTCGCCGCCTGCTCAATGCACTTGAAGATAACATCAGTAAATACGAAGAAAATTTCGGTGTTATCCGTGAATCTAAGGAACCTGCCCCTTTTCCGATGAATTTCGGCGGTCCGATGGGAGAGGCGTAATCCGTATTCATCTCAATTAATAAATCCTACGTATATCTTTACGTAGGATTTTGTACGTTTAAACCAAAAGATATGTCTCCAAAACGAATTTTAGCGAAGGTAATCAGTGCTATTCTTTTTATAGTAAACCTTTCGGCAAACGTAAACGCTCAGGAAAAAATCTGGTTTGACACGGATCAATTGATGGGGAATTCTGAGCGAGCTCCCCGAGAGGTAGATGATGCCATTGCGTTAATAATGGCGTTAAAGTTTCACAATGATATTCAAATCGAAGGAATTAGCTTAGTAACAGACGTTGATTATGGTTACAAAATTACCAGTAAAATTCTGAAAGAATACTGGGCGGGAAAACCCATTCCAATTTATAAAGGCTCTGATAAATGTAAAGACATCGGCGTAGAAAACGAAGCAACGATTGCATTGGCGGCAGCTCTTAAAAAGCAGAAAATGAGGATTGTAGCTATCGGACCCGCAACTAATATCGCTACTGTTTTGAAGAATCACCCCGAGCTAGCGAAACAAATTTTAGAAATTGTATTTTGTGCTGGCCGTACGCCAGATTACCCTTTCACTTTCGGTTTAGAAAGAATCATCGTTTCTGATTATAACGTTGACCGTGACCCTGAAGCTTTTCGGGTAGTTTTAGAATCGAAAGTACCCGTAGTACTCTCTGGTTTTCAGTGCAGTGAATATTTATTTTTGGGAAAGACTGATTACGAGTTTCTTGCCAACGGTGATGAGTTTGAAAAGTATATGTACGAAACGTTTTTGCCTTGGTCGGCACGAATGAAAGTGGGTTTTGGTATAGAAGGTTTTGTGCCATGGGATACCACGCCCATTGGTTATCTAACGCACCCCAAATACTTTAAATACTACGAAGATATTCCCACGAAAATAGTGGAGAAAGACAACGATGCTACGTTACCACTCATAAAGTCTAGGGAAAACAAACGCAAGTTATACCTCGAATCTTCGTATGATTACGATTCTCCCTATAAGGTGAGATTTGCCTATCGTACCGTTTTAGGTTTTGAGGAAATCGTGCTGGAATCGCTGAAAGCTGAAAAGCCGTTTGGGAAGTAATGCATATTGAGTTGGTCAGTCAGATAAGCCAACCACTAATAAAAATGCTCGTTCCTGTAAAATTGATAGGACACTCTCAACGGAATGTCTTATTTTCGTTTATTACAAATTAGGTTTTTATGATTATGGAGTAGACAAACTCCCCAAAGACTAACCCCTAACCCCCATCTCCTACGTACTATGAAAGCTATTATAATTGATGACGAACGTTTGGCACGTAATGAACTAAAACGTTTACTCGAAGAATTTCCGAAAATCGAGATAATTGGTGAAGCTGCTAATGCTGATGAAGCTATTCCGATGATTGAAGAGGAAAGTCCTGACTTAATTTTTCTGGATATTCAAATGCCTGGGAAAAACGGTTTTGAATTATTAGAAAGCATTGAAGGTAACGTTCCCGAAGTAGTTTTTACCACCGCTTACGATGAATATGCACTCAAAGCTTTCGAAGTAAATGCCTTAGATTATATTCTAAAACCAATTGATAGTCAGCGACTTGCGGAAGCTATTCAACGGGTAGAAGAAGAGCTAGAACAAGCGAAGTCTCAGGAAAAAGAAACTACCTCAAACGAAGATAAAGTACTAACCGAAAACGATCAGGTATTCGTAAAAGACGGAGAAAAGTGCTGGTTCGTTCGTCTCGGGAAAGTACGGTTGTTTGAGTCAATGGGAAACTATGTCCGGTTGCATTTCGAAGACCAAAAGCCGATGATTTTAAAGTCGCTGAACAGTCTTGAACAACGGCTTGATAATAAAACGTACTTCCGTGCTAATCGTAAGCATATCATCAATCTGCAATGGATTGACAAAATAGAACCGTGGTTTTCAGGAGGTTTACTCGTAACCTTAAAAGGCGGGACAAAGGGTCCGAGCGGTGAAAAAATTGAAATTTCCCGTCGTCAGGCAATCAAATTTAAAGACTTGATGAGTCTTTAATTTATTTTTAGAACAAGAACACAAGGAGAACGTATCTTGAATCCGATGAAAAAACTCAGTCTGCTTGTATAAGGCGTTTAGAAATTATCGGTGGAGCAAAGAACTACCTGACGAATGATTTTTAAACAATATATAAAGGAGTTGAATGGAGTCAACTAATAGGCTTACGAAACTTACTAACCCATAATTATTTTGGGGTTGATATTCAATTACTTGAGGAAATTACTGAATCAGACATTCCCAAAGTAAGTGTCTAAATCAAACAGGTTATTAAGCATTTTGAAGCTTAAAATTAATCCAATTCGGTTGCCAGCACCATTCTAATCTGTAATCGTGCCCCCATTGACATCACATCTACTAAATCTTGAATCGTGAGTGTCTGCTCCGCCCGGAGGATAATAGTCGGTTCCTCCATGCCTTGTGTAGCTTGTTGCAGACGACTCTCGAGTTCTGGCAGCGGTACGTAAGCTCGATCAATATAGTAGGCTTTTTCTTTCGTAATTGACAGTGTTACGGGCTGCTTATTCACTTCATTGCTTGACGTATCACTTTTGGGAAGCACTAATTTAATAACGTTTGGGCTGCCTAAAGTTGCTACAATAAGGAAGAATAACAGCAAGAAGAACATGATGTCGTTCAGGGCGGAGGTTTCAACCTTTGCTTCGAATCTACGTTGTCGTTTAAATTTCATTATCTTGATTAAGCTTGATTTTCCTGATTAGTCTTGTTCGATTGATTGGTTGTGATTTTCCTGATTCACAAAGTGCCCGCACCTTCAACAAAATCAGGGTTTATTATTTCTTCTTCTAAGTTCGTCTAGGATTTTGTTGTTATGAATTCGGTTGAACGTTAGGCTGTCACCACCGCAATTAACTAATAAGGCAATCGGCATTTGATAAAGTTTTACGTAGTTCATGGCTTGGGTGAAATTTCCGTTGCTTAACTCGCCAACCGCTTTTTATTCTACCAATACTTTGTTTTCAACCCAAAAGTCAACCCTTCTTTTACCGATTATATCTTCTTCGTACCAAGCGGGTCTTCCTTTTCTCTGGTGAACCCAATACTTTTTTTGAACTCTACCGCTAATGCCCGCTGATAAATTACTTCGGGGAAACCTCTTCCGAGTATTCGGTGAACTTTCACGGCGTGTTTGATGATATTGCCCGTCAGTTCCGAATATTCATCATTTACCATTTTTAAATCTTTGGTTTTAGATTTGCGACTTACGTTTTAATGAAATCATGCAAAATTGAAAATTAAGTTATTCAAGAAAGCTAAGACTAATTATGCGTTAATCAAGACACGGGTTCGTTCAGTGTATCAAGGAAATCCATAACGGTTGCCTGAAGGTTTATACTGAATTTATCAATCATCATGTTCAGGGTATGGTAAGCAGAGTAAGCAATTAAGCCAACTACTAAACCAGAGAAACTGGCAATCATTTTTTCGTAAAGTCCGTTCGAAATTGTTTCAATCGTGAAATTTCCCGTAGCAGAAATTTCGTAAAAAATACGGATAATTCCAGATATCGTACCCACGAAACCAAGCGTTGGAGCAACTCCGGCAATAAGCCCAAGGTAACCCATATTACGTTCCATTTTCGACATTTCAAGATTCGACTGAGTTTCCATCGCACTTTCAATATCTTTTATCGGGCGACCGATGCGGGTAATTCCTTTCTCCAAAATACGAGAAATAGGGAGGTTAGTGCTTTTACAAAGGGCAATCGCCGTCCGTAAATCACCCCGAAGTACATTATCTTTTAAAGATCGCAGAAACCCAAAGTCAATATTTGAGGCATTACGGATAAACATGTACCGCTCCGCCATCAGGTAGAATGTAATAAATAGCAGCAGTAGAATCGGGTAAACTACGAATCCTCCTTTTAGTAATAATTCAAAGTAATTGATGCTAATCTCGGAGCCCAAAGTAGTAGAGTCAATAGGTACTTGAGCTTGTAATAAGATGTTTAATAACATGCGTTGTGGTAGAGTATTTATGAGAGTTTCAGAATCTTAGCTAAGAAGTTACGTGTGCAAATCCATGTAAACATAACCAAAAACTAGGTGTATTTATTTTATAACGTTTGGGGAAGTTTAAACTTTATAAACCCGCTTCACAAGACGTTCGAGGGTAAGCCCCTGCACTATAATCGAGAACATGACAACGCAATAGGTGATAAATACGATGTACGGTTTGGCTTCAAAAGAACTGGGTAATGATAAAGCCATCGCAATTGAGAGCCCGCCCCGCAAGCCGCCCCAAGTCATTAGTAAAGGAGCCTCCCGATCAACGGCAATCCACTTTTTAGAAATTAATAGTAAACCTTTAATAACCGCATACCGTGTAGCTAAAACTACAACGATGGAAATGATTCCGGCGAGCATATATTTATTGTTAAAATCAAGTATCAGAATTTCAAGACCAATTAATACGAATAAAACGGCGTTCATCAGTACATCAACCAATTCCCAGAATTTGTCCACATAGAGTTCGGTAGTATCGCTCATAGCGGCTTTTTTCGGGCCATTGCTTCCCATAAATAAACCCGCTACAACCATTGCCAACGGACCGGAAGTATGTAACTGCTGAGCCAAGTAATAGCCACCCATCACCATGGCGAGCGTAATCATAACTTCCACTTCGTAATCGTCAATTGACTTTAGCAAACGGTACATCACAAAACCCAGTCCTAAACCAAAGAAAACGCCACCGATTGCTTCCTGAGCAAATAAAATAGCTACATCCCCAATCGTGACATTGGCTACTCCTATCTGAGCAATTTCTAAGATAACGAAGAATATTACAACGCCCACACCGTCATTGAAAAGTGATTCGCCTACGATATTGATTTCAATCCGTTTCGGAATTCCTGACTTTTTTAAAATTCCCAATACAGCAATTGGGTCGGTTGGAGAGATCAACGCTCCAAACAGCAAGCAATAAACGTAACTTATTTCCAGTCCAATTCCCAGCGAGACATAAAACGTGAGCGTACCAATGATAAAGGTAGATAAGGTAACACCCAATAATGCAAAAAGCCCGATGCTACGCTTTTCCTTCTCCAGCAGCCCGACATCAGTGTGCAGAGCTCCGGCAAAAAGTAGAAAACTCAACATAACATTCATTAAAACGGTGGTAAAGTCAATTTCGAGGACTAATTCCCTCGCAAGACGTGTCCATTCTGGATTAATAAACTGGAAAAGAATCAGAAGTAGCGAAAAAATCAACGCCATAATCATCAATCCAATGGTGGTAGGTAGTTTGAAGAAGCGAATATTAATGTAGCCGAAAGCCGCCGAAATGACGACTAACAACGTAATAACGTTGAATAAATGCATGAGTATCTTAAAGAAAATTTTACGAAACTGTAAAAATCGAAACTTTTAAACGAATTGCCAATTAATTAGGAAGTAATGCTGTTTTGTAATTACAAGTCTTGTGCTATTTGTTCGTAATGTTAACCGCAAATTATATGCTATAATCTCGGACCATTTATTGACGAGAAATATACCGAAGATAATAATAGTGATAATTTCAGACAATGATTATTCAATTTAGGATATTGGTTTTCTTGTTTCCTGCCATTTTTTCTTCCTGTCTCAATTCTGGTATAGTATCACAAGAAATTTTATTGAAATTGACAAAAGGACGTTACCTTAATTATAATGAGTGCAGTGCAAAATCGATATTTTCTCTAACCTCACTTATCCAATCTAAGTTATGCAAAAAAATATACTCATCATCGGAGCGGGGCTTTCGGGCTTATTAGCTGCTTACCGACTAAAAAATAAAGGCTTCAATATAAAAGTAGTAGAAGCCCGCAACCGCATTGGGGGACGAATTCATACGAAAGCTACCGAAGACAGAACTCCCGTTGAAATGGGTGCTACGTGGTTTTGGGACGAAAACACTCATTTGAAGCTGCTTCTCAAAGAATTAGGTATTGAGAATTTTACGCAAAATATGCAGGGCACGGCATTCTTCGAGGCATTCTCGGCGTTGCCGCCGCAAGAGGTTCAGATTCCTAAGCAGCCGCAGAGCTACCGAATCGCTGGGGGGACAAGTAATTTGCTTCGTAAACTTGTATCTAACCTAACTGCTGACGAATTGCTTTTAAATCAGGCTGTAAAACGCTTAGATTTTTCTGATGAAAAAATAACCGCTGAAACCACTGACTCAACTTACGAAGCCGACATTATTATTATTACCGTTCCGCCCGCTTTATTTGTGGAGAATATTGTGGTAAACCCAAGTCTTGAAGAAAACCTACTGAACGTTGGAAAGGATACGCATACCTGGATGAAAGACTCCGTTAAAGTTGCCGTGAGCTACGAAAAACCGTTTTGGAAATCTAAAGACTTTTCTGGGACGGTGTTTAGCAACGTTGGTCCGATAACCGAACTTTACGACCACTCAAACGCCGAAAATACCAAATTTGCCTTGTGTGGTTTTGTGAACGGTGGCTTAGCCCAGTTCACAAAAGCCGAACGGAAAGAAAAGGTACAAACTCAATTACGTAAAATATTCGGCGAAGGGGGTGCAGACTTTATTTCTTACGAAGAAACGCTTTGGATGGACGAACCATTTACGAATTTACCGTCGAGCCGCTACATTCAAGCCCATCAAAATAACGGTCATTCGGTCTTTCAGAAGCCATTTTTTGACGGTAGATTGTTTATTGCCGGTACAGAAACATCCCCTGAATTTGGAGGTTATATGGAAGGGGCAATTCGAGCGGTGGAAAGAGTAGTGGGGCAAGTAATAAACGAACCCTGCTGACGGTCGTAGACCTCGGCGGCGGTTCAAGTGTAGTCCCGTAAAAGAAGTTCACTGTCTTTATAAACAAGATGACTCCGCAAGTCTATCATCAGTGATGAATTCAATAATAGCTGACTTATTTCCTTTATAACCAACATAAATCGTGGTGGAGTCGCATCGGTCCACTGCTAAGAGTGTGTTTTGGAATTTAAACATTTTGCATTAAAGTAAGAACCAGCTACCTTGTTATCGACTAAAACATAAGGTAATGAAAACAAATTTCTCTGAATTCTCTGATTCTCAGTGGGAAGGTA
>Ga0222647_1000004_pt1 | contig 144369 bp, 160 predicted proteins | sample AntAcemetagen333_FD_179864 | JGI IMG/M metagenome (GOLD analysis project Ga0222647, IMG submission 179864) | Saline water microbial communities from Ace Lake, Antarctica - #333 | ecosystem: Environmental > Aquatic > Non-marine Saline and Alkaline > Saline | place: Antarctica: Ace Lake...
GAATATCAGGTCTGGCAAAAAGATCAACCGAAAATACGTTTATATCTTTTACAGGCATAATTTGAATGGAACGATAAGGAGTCCCTGTATCAATTCTTACTATTCGTATATACGCCTCATATCCATCCGGTAGTAATTCATCAGTTCCGGTAATTGTAAAAGATGGTGTGATTGTCATTGATGGTGTGATTGTCATTGATGGTGTGACTGTCATGGTTGGTGTGACTGTCATGGTTGGTGTAAATGTCATAGAAGGTGTAAATGTCATAGAAGGTGTAAATGTCATAGAAGGTGTATGTGTCACTGTCGGTGTTAGTGATGGGGTTGTGGTGGGTAATACAAGTGTATTACGAGATTTTCCAATATCCGCGTAAATGTATACAACATCATATTGTGCATTAATATCAGCTAACGATACTGTATGGAAAAGTCCTCCGCCTGATATCGTTACTGTCCGTATAACGTCGGATGATTTACTTGTATACGAGAGTGTACCGGGATTGATACTGGTGTAAACTGTAAATTCATTAGACTGTACGTGTTCAATCGCACGAACACCGATAATATCGGGCTCACATGTATACGTAACATTCTTATAGATGACATTAGCAAACATAGGATTAGTTGTTGTAAGGGCATTCGACCGGGTCGTAGCGTCTTGCCAATAAATCCGTGTGTGTATTTGCACGGTACCATCTGATAATCGTTCGGAACTAATAATATTGACATATTCATCATCTTGTACTAAATCTCCATACATCATTTTCTCTACCTCTACGCGAAATTCCGAAACATTCACGTCGTCAATATTTACATTTGCACCTGAACTAAACATGACTTCGTAAACAGCGAGAGGACGTTCTAGAGGATACTTCCAGCTACCAAGTAGATACTGCTTAATAGCTATAATGTCGTTTACACGAATTAATCCATCAAATGTCTTATCAAATCTCATGAACATACTCGCTATACTTTCACCTGGTGGTATTATTTTGGTATGAATATAATTCATTATGGTTGGAAAATCCGTTAAGATTGGATTGGATGTGCTGTTCATAATGGTTATGTTTTGATTACGAGAATTAATGAATCCATACATAGGGTGTTGTGCATCTAATCGAGCAGGTTGGATATTATAGCTTTGATCATAAGTAAAAAGGATATCCATCTCCTCGAATGTATGTGGGATATCACTGTATCCGAGAACACGAGTCCTATTTTCATCTGATGAATACGATGATTCAACGTTCCAGTTGGGTATTTGAGATAACACATTTGTTATTTCTCCCTTTACTATTATCAAAAACATTTTGAGTGATTTATCTTTCAGATGTTTTGTCAAAATTCGAGCATTTCCATCATCAAACATAACATCTTCTGGTACAAGGTAATCGCTTGTCACTTTTTTACCATTTGAAGTGGCTTTAAGTACTTTTATTTCGTCGGTTATATTGGTGTATTTAATGAATATACGTACCACACTTCCAATCGTTATGGCACTGCCATTAACATCGACATTTCCTGTAATTGTATTATTATCAACCAATACATTCCACCCTAAAATATCTGTCTTATCAAATATCATATCGCTAAAACCTTGGATTTCCAATTCAAATGTTTCTGATTCTGGTAACATATTAGTATCGATGTTCAAAGTAAATGACCCAGGAAACACATCTGTAACATAAAATCCAGAGTACAACATTGCGTTATGAGCGATTTGAAGCGACCATAGAATTGCATTGTCATTCGAAAAACCAATGACACTATTATACTGAGGGTCAATAGGTATGAGAGTAGAATTGATATTTACCGTGAATAAATCAATGAGCCCCATTTCAAATCCAATGAGAACTGCTGGTGAATCATTAGCGAATGTACAATACGCAGTCAGATACAAAATATTGTTAGCTGTATTAGTTGTGACGTACCTAAAGTTAAAATCTTTAAATGTATTCGAAAGAACAATTTTACCATCATTATTATCCGAATTTGCAACAAAATCTTGGTCAACCTCGAAAGCAACTGTAAAACCTGCGATATTTTTATTATTGTCACCAATGCTCATTTGGTTTGTTTGAAGTTGTACATTATATGAATTATTATCCAGTTGCATGATATTAAAAAGCGATGTTATATTGAGATATTCGTCGGTCCTTGTCCCCGTTTCGGTAACTGTTTGTGTTATTGTGGGTGTTTGCGTGTGTGTAGGTGTCATTGTCGGTGTAGGTGTCATTGTCGGTGTTGGTGTTATGGTTTCAGAAGGCGTGGGTGTAGGGTCAGGTCGATCAATCGAACGGAAACCATTTGAAAATAAAACGGAATCATCTTCGTTAATGAGTACAAAAGGAATACCTGGTTCTTTTAATGGTACTGTTTTATTTGACGACAAGTCTATTATAAATTTGGTAGACACACCGTTACCATCAATAAATGTCACTTCAAAAATATCTTGTTGTTTCAAATAGTTACCATCAATTGTAATTTCAATATTTGTAAAGTTAATATTAGCATACTCGATAATTTGTGTTGAATAGGTTACAACACCAACGTCATCCACACTCGGGTATACAAAACACCACTCAAATGACGTTTCAGTACGTTTCAAATCGACAAAGTATACGTAATTTATTTGCATTAGCTTACCCATATCTGAATTATCATCATAAGATACAGACATTACATTTGCCATCGCTGAAATAAGGGTTTCATTTGTTCTTTGCATATGTTTCATAACTTGTGCAACGGTTTCATTTACATTGCGATTGATTATAGTTGTCCTTGACGATGCTATTTTAGGTACAAAAAATCCGACCGCAGTTAATGTATCTACACTTAAATTCGTGTTCAAAGTTATACTTGCAGTTACACGCGTGAGCCTATCATTTGGCAAAGAACTTCCAGAAACGATTGTATCATCAGATTTAGAAGTCGCGACATTATCAATAATTGAAATTTTAGATGATGTTTGTATTGTTACTGGCACACTTACAATAATAAAATCATCATTGGATGTATTTAAAAAGAGTTTAGTAAAATCTATATTTAATCCTTCAATGAAAAGTGTATTGAGGATAACTGCATTTGAAACATGAATATCTGGAATCCTCATGAACTTACTATACCTGACATAAAAAACGTTCAATCTTTCCAACGATAATTACATTTCAAACATGTCACATTGACACCAGAAAGTTTATCCTTTGCGTGTATATATACAGTGCGTCCCGATTTACAATGCATGCACGAATACTTTCCCTTTCCACATAATAATTTGTTTGGGTTTTCAATCATGTCAGTCAACTCATTATTGATATTTTCTCGATATTTAAGATATGTTTCCATCTTCGCATGTGGACCCGATGTACACATCTGAGTATGGGTTAAATATGGGATATCTATATATTTATAAATACCGGCACATATAGCTTCTTTAAGACTCGGATACTTTGAGATGTTAAACATAATAGATCTCACTTTAGACATATAAATGAATCGCATTTGTCGTGTATACACTATGGTTTTAGTATTTTGTACACACATAATCTTTTTTATAGTATAATTAAATATAGAAATTTCAGTATTTTTACCTGTGACACCGGGAAGATTCTTCATAATGGCATCACGCGATATACGTCGGATTGATTGCATTATAGGTGATGTTTTTTCAATTTATATATGAGTTCTTTAGGTTTAATTTTGTACTTTCCAATCTAGAAGCGCCTCTTCGTATTTTTCGCGTTCTTCTTCCGCCCTTACAATAAAAGGTTCTTTACACTCAATTGATAACGCTTGCCACTCGGCTGCAATGAGTTTAGAAATATCCCCAAGTTGGGCACCTTTATTATCATCCATAATACGAGTACGTACATCATTACAAAAAATCATATATGCCGAAAGTGCCCTCTTGGGACGAGTGGGATCTTTCATGGGCTTCAACTTGATAAAATTGTTTGAAAGGTATTTATCGACAAGTCTTGGTACTTGATCCTCGTGACCAAGGTCGATACAAATTTTATGAATGAGTTCATCGATATGGTTGTGCAATGACTTGCAGATAGAGGCATTTACGTTATGAAATTCCATGTTGTTCGTACTATACAAAGTACTTTTTTCTTTATACTACTTTACGTGAATCAAGCATCGTACAAATGTCGTCATGTACAATTGGTACTTGCAGCTTCATGTAACCTTTATTATTAGGATGTAGTACAACCAAAAACATTTCAACAACTTCCTTGTTGTAAAACGTTTCAATAATATACCTGTACAAATTTAACTGTAGCGTATAATGGTTAAAATTACAATCCTGTACGTGTTTAAGACCGTGCAACCCACTTTGAAAGTTATTTCCATATCGAATATTCTTGACACGCTTCCAGTCTCCCAGTACAATTTTTCCGTCGTCTCGTTCAAAAACCACATCAATGCTCCCAGCAATCTTGTGTATATCGTCAAAAATCATCCACTCTGTACGATATGGTCGCAGAAATGTGTGATCTTTCATAAAATCCAAAAAATAAGTAAACTCTATCGATTCATTCCCTTGGTCGTCACCTAATAGAAAAAGTTCAATATCTTTGTGCATTTTTGTGCCATCAACTGCAGCAGTGTTTGTATTCCACTTCTGGATGATATCTGTTTGTGTCATTTGATAATATTCACTCCCTTTGTTTTCAAAGTGTTTTTTATGTGTCAATTGTGACACTTTTTCTTTGTCAAACGGGGTAAACATCGAATGAATAATAGTCGTACCTGATATATACCCCTCACACGACCCATCAACGTAATATATATGGGGTTCCTCGTCAAATGTGATTCGGGAATCGCGTGTGTGCGCATTGGTGATATTGAGTGCCATCCTATATACACTACCACAGTAATGAATATTTTAAGTGCTTTCAATAAATGAATATCCTTTTACAGTTGCCTCTTTTACGGTTTCTACGTTTGGATAGCGTGTATTAATAATCTTAAATCCGGCCCTTTTATAATATATATTTCTCTTACAACCTTGTCGTGGTAATACACTAAACGTGTCTACAAGATCCAAAATATATGGTTGATGCAGTCGTGCATTTCCGCTTCGTAAAATACGTCCGCATGCTTGTACAACATCCGTTTTAGGCGTTGCCAAAATCAATGTGTCAAGTGCTGGGATATCTAATCCTTCTTGTGCAAGACTGTACGTTGCAAGAATTATATTCATATTTTCCGACAGTTTGAGTTCATGTTGTTTCATTCCACCCATGTATAATCCAACATCCTGTATATCCATTTCAAGAATCATCTCCTTTAACGTCAGACATTGTTGTCGTCTATCGGTGAGAAGAATAGTTTTTCTACCTGATTTTTGAAACTCGCATAACCGCAACGCAATCATTTTGTTTCTCTCGACATTTTTTGATATAATATTTATAATCTCAGGAACTGATACTTTTCCAGTAGAACTTAATGGAATCTCTGTATCGCAAAACGTCGGGCAAGTATACGTGTGTCTTTCTAACGTTATATCAAGCATAGACGTATCTCTTTCAACTTTAAAACATACCTCACCTACCGACCAATTCAGTATTTTCGTAAGTCCATCTTTTCGTTCCGGTGTTGCAGACAATCCAAGTATATATTTGGTACTCACATTAAACAAAGCACATGAAAAAGTTTTAGAACATATATGATGAGTTTCATCAATTATAGTCAATCCAAACCCTTTAAAAACACTTGGCTCGTATGTTTTCATCGATAGACTTTGTAACATCGCAATGACTATATCCTTACCCTCTACGTCGACTTTGTTTTGTCTAATGATACCGATTTTTGCACTTGGTAAAAAGAATTGTATTCGTTCAATCCATTGATTCATTAAAAACTCTTTATGAACGATAATAAGTGTTTTAACTGCAATTTGTGATATAACGTGAAGCGCAACTGTCGTTTTACCGTAACCAGTAGGTAACGAGAGTACTCCCCCTCCTATAGTTTTCAAGGTGTGTACAACAGTTTGTGATGCGTCTGTTTGTTTATTTTCCTCTTTTAGGATGCCGACAAACGGTACATTGATTGGAGTACATATATGTATTGATGCATCGGTTTTATAATCAGGAAAATGCTGTTGACCATAAAAGCGAGGAATTCGATACCGCGTGCTATTTTCACGGTACGCTTTGACGAACGGTGGTTTTTGAAATCCATCCGCTACTATTGGTTGTACGCATAACTCCTTCAGCATGAAACTTTTGATTTCATTTCGCTTTATTTTAAATCCACTCGATGTTAACATTGTATATTTATATACATCTATTTCTTATATTCAAGTTTGATGCAAGATTTTGTGTTATCGGAATATGAAAGATCACGCATACCATCCATGATATCTTTCGCATTTGTTTGTAAAAAAGATCGATAGCTTTTACCTTCATTTATTTTAAACGCCTTTTGAATATTTGTGTTGAGTACACAGTTTGGGATGTAAGATGTAAAACATCGCCCATCTGCCATACCTGGTCGAGTCATTATTATTCAAAATATTTTAATGCACAACATTCAATCACATTTTTTGGATACCCATTTTCGTAGACACGAGTTTTTTTTTTTTCGTGTGTAACATCCCATGTAACGTCATCATATGACTCAACAGTTGTCACGATGAACTTAAAAGCATCATGCAATCTGTCAATTGCATCACTACCTGTTATGACAACGCTACCCGTTCCAAAAACAAAAATGGAAACACCTTTGTATTTAATCTTTAATCCTGGATATGTATCAGGGTCGTATGAAACACTTTGTATTTTGTTTTCTTTACATATGTAATACTCCAATTTTCGTAGGTTTACACGACGTCGTATACAAAAATCGGAATTAATCATTGCAATCTTAATTGTTTCGCAATATACATCAGTCGAAAGACATTTCGACAACAAATGACATACTTTTGTAAACACTCTGACGCCCTCTAACATCGAAGTAACACCCGTCATCTGCATTTTTCCATTTGTAAATATTTTAATACTCTTTGTTGTTGTATCCTTAAATGACAACGTAGCCTGATTGAAAAAATTGCGCTTTACCTTTCCCCGCTTCGTCACCAGTGGAACATCGTCTCGCTGTTTTTTCTTCAAAGTCGCGTCAAATGTTATATTGTTATCAAACTCATTGACTATCATTTCCATGTTGATGTCATCCATATTCGTTTTACTCACCAAGGTCATTGTAGAAATGTTTATGTTAGAATATCCATATTTTTGGGTATATGCATGTGATTCACCTGCAAGTTTTAGATAGTCCGACGCAAATTCGTTTAGTTGTTTATTAGCATCAAACACCATGGTTATCTTTATCTCGTTATGTTTACAATTGACATTCTTTAGGTAATAATATTCACTTGTCCGTGGTAATACCACCTCTTATCCTTGTTTTTAATTATAAGTCCCTCGTACATGTGTTCTCCATCTGTAAATAATATATTTATTCGTGTTTGCTTCGGTATATTCACCATAATAGTTTTGGCAATGAGTAATGCGCCTAAAAGTGTTGTCGATGCCTGTATTGATTTATTATACATATATCTTTGCACATACGGAGAGTCAGTATTCACGAGCTTGTATACTTTCATGACCATTTATTATATATACTTATAATTTTAACGCATTAAGTATACAATGAATAAGATAAGTAAAAGCGTTATCGAAAAACTCACCGGAGTAAAGGTCAACGATATTGGCATTTATCATCAAGCATTTTGTCATAAATCGGCAATCAAAGAGCTTGGTCTTGAGTTATCGAATGAACGCGTTGAGTTTCTTGGAGACGCTGTGCTTAATATTATTGCAGGAACTTTTCTGTTTAATACATTCCCATATGAAAACGAAGGGTTTCTTACTCGATTACGAACTAAATTAGTAAGTGGCGCAAATTTGTGTAAATGGGCTCAAGATATATGTTTAGGGGAACTGGTAGTCATGAACGAAAAGGCAATAAAAAACGAATGGAACATGAATCCACGAATCTTAGAGGATACATTCGAATCTCTTATAGGCGCTATTTATATCGATAATGGTTATTCACTCGAAGCACCTCGGATTTTTCTTGACCGTTTCTTCAACAAACTTGATTTTGACGATGTTCGACGTGACACGAATTATAAGGACATGTTAATGAGACATATGCAATCCATAGGAATGCCTACACCTGAATATACATTTCAAGAAATAATCGATTCTGGCGAAAAACGTTTTTGTGTAAAGGTAATTATAAACGGTAAATTGCTCTCTGAGGGCTTTGAAAGAAATAAAAAAATGGCAGAACAAAAGGGCGCACAGAATGTTTTAAAATGTTTGCAAATTATTACTGTATAGTAATGGGAAAATATTCCGCAGGTATTCTCATATATTCATATGATCCAAATGGCTGTGTCACATTCCTTTTAGGAAGAGATTTTCGAAACATGTATAGTGATTTTGGAGGGCGTTCTGAACCAACAGATATATCACATATGGACACAGCAGCAAGGGAATTTTACGAAGAAACATGTGGTTCTGTTTATGACATACCAATTGTCAAAGAAAAAATACGTAAAAGTCACATCGTTCATTCACTCTCTTATTTGGGAAACCCATATTATATGTATATGGTATACGTGCCGTATTCTAATCAACAACTGTCTCGATTTGATGATATAAGACGTTTGATAAGTAACAATCCAAACATTGACAATAGATTTAAAGAAAAACTCGATCTCCAATGGTTCACGGGAAACGAAATTTTAAACAAAAGAAATTGTATGCGACAAGTATTTTATAGAAGCTTTACTCACAATATCAATTATATTAATCATATGACAGCGCGTAAAGTACTTAAGCATTAAATGATGTTTTAATTAATACGAAGATGGTCGACGTTGTTATCAAGCGTAATGACGACGATATAATGGAACTATCGAGCATTGATATATCCGACGACGAAACATTTGAACTTAGTACCAGAAAATTAAAAAAACCAACTGCAAGAACTTTTAAAAAACCGTCAAAACCTTCTCGAAACGTTCCGCAGCGTGCTCAACAACCGAAAGAACAATATATTCGTCCTGATATTGATGATACGACTTTTGAAGCTTTTGGCAATCCACAAAAAGCATTCACGAGTAATCGTAATAATGTAGTAGACGATTACGACGACCAAAAATCTATTTCTGATTTATCTTCTATGCGAGAGGATTTTGAAGACAATAACATTGACAATGAAGATCTAAAACCAAGCCCAGGTTTTAATACATTGGACGAAGAAAAACAAGACATGGTTTATAAATTTCATCGTTTGGAAGCGAAAGGATGTAAATTATCAAAAAAATATAATATGAATAGTGACATCAGTGAAATGCGTTCGGAATATCAACGCATCAAAAGAGATTCTGAATTAAACGGAAGTTTGAAATTCTCCAGGCGAATGCTTATGGCATGTGTATCAGGTATGGAATTCATGAACAAAACGTATGACCCTTTCCAGGTTGAACTTAACGGATGGTCAGAAAATGTAATGGAAAACTTAAATGACGGTGAATATGATAATGTTTTTGAACGTTTGCACGATAAATATAGTGGTAAAGTGAATACACCACCTGAGATGGAACTCATGTTGAGCCTGACAGGTAGTGCACTCATGTTCCATATAACGAGCTCAATGTTTAAAAATATGCCAGCCATGGGTGCTGACCCATCTATGATGAGGAATATGATGAAAAATATGGCAAAACCTACACAAGCAGACGATAGTAATGGGAAGCCTAATGGTATGGACTTTAGTAATATATCTTCCATGTTTAATGCCTTTCAACCACCTGCATCCGTACCCACAAGAAACACACAACGTAATGATTCCCCGGATTTGTCGGGAAGCGACAATGATTCTGTAACGTCTATGAGCTCAGAATCAGGAGGTAAAAATATCAGAAATGTCGCGTTATCTGAAGGTACCGCATTGAAAAGGAGAAACAACAAAAATAAAATTATAATGTCGAAAGAAAATACGATCAACATTTAATTTTTGATACTTACAATAAGAAATGATGTATACATCTTTGAGCGATGCATGGGATAAACCTCAAAAATTTAAAATAACACAAAATAAATATAAATCAATCGAAACATTTGCAACACCAGAACCTTTTGAATATAATGAAGTCGAGTTGTTTGTAGATAATAATCATGATGACGGTATTATTGGCATTTTGTGTGTTTTACTGTTATTAATTCTGTTTGATGAGTCCCATAGCATGCTCTAAAGCATTCACAGTTGTCTTGTTCTTTTTACGTTGCAACTTATGTGCCGGTGTTTGGTCAAATATCTTATTTGCATCATCATGTGATACAACAGATATATTCGTATGCTTTTCTATAAGCGGATTTATTGTTATCATCGGTAATGGTAGGTATCTGTAAGTAACATTGTTTTTACGAAATTCGTTAATAGACAAAGTCCCACCAAATGCACTCAGTGCGTGTCTCGGTGGTGCCTCCCCAACTATTCCAGTAATATTCATTTTATTTCGCATGAGCGTTATAAGTGAAAACTTATTAAACTTAACATCGTCGACTGAATAAATGACATAGGCTTTTATACATTCCCAACTACAAAAATGTCCATAAGTTTCAAATACTCCGTTACTGTACTTAACAGGTAAGGCGATATCTTGCGTGTCATAAACGTGACAGCAATGATAACACAGCATTATTATTTCTAATACAAAAAATGTTTAAGTTATTAATGGATGATTCAATGAGTACCTCAATTTCATCATTAACACAACAGCATCAAAATCAGTTACAACCGCCACCACAAATGCAACCACCACAAATGCAGCAAATGCAGCCAAATCAACCACAACAACAACAACAGCATTACGCAAAACCGTTAGAAACGAATATGGATTCCACTCAAAAGGAACTCCTTTTCCTTTTCGTTATAATTTCTATTGCAACGTCTGAACCTATACAACGTCAACTTATGTCTCTGGCACCGTCATTGTTTAATGATCTAAAACCTTCTATCATAGCAAATGCTGTTAACGCAGGGGTTATATGCATGGTATTCTATTTTACACGAAACATGAAAATACAAATAGGCGAGTAGTTTAAAAACAATACAAGTGTGTAGTTTATATGAAGGTTGAAAACAAACAGGAAATTCTCAATCGTAACCTTCTAAAATTTTATGCAAATGATTCAAACATGAAAAAACTCGTGTTTATGCTCGGAAAAGACTGCGATGTTTCTCTTCGGGAATGGGATTACCTATGTACCCATCATGCAAAAAAAAATAATGTGTTGTATTACACTTCAAAAAAAGAATTGGTTAATCTTAATTTACATTATCGTTCTCAACTCAAGGCATATTCAAAGGCTAATTTTGACCCGTTTAAAAGGCATAACCGTATTTCTATACCATGCAAATACATCGATAATAAGAAAATCGAAACAACGTGCGGTCAATTGAGCTTCTTTCGATTCGTTATTGAAAAAGAAATGTATGATTGGTTAAAAAAAGGAAAAAATCTCGAATCGATACGTTCTGATATGACGAAACATACAAAAACGAAGCAAACGTCTAAAATTTCAGTTGATCATTTGGAACATAAACGTTCGGTTCAAAAAAATAATCGTGCTGTCAATAGACATGAAATTAAAATAACTGTGTTTTTTTAGATTTAAAATTATATACATGATGATAATATGGACGAAATGATGAAAAACTATAAGAGTGTTTTTCCTGTATTAGCCGGTATGGTTTCGTATGCCGGATATTGTTATTATATCCAACAAACGAATCCAGAAGAACCTGTTGATCAAATGACTGGTGTTAAAATTGCAGCTGGTGTAGCAGTTGCTGTGTTTGTTACACAAAATATGGATTCAATGAGTGGAACGAAAACCGACGTTCTCACCGAACCATTCCATGATAATGTTACCTAATTATTTTCCTTTCACTATACGCAATGAATGGCGTGTAGATTCTTCTCTTTGGCTCATGATGTGCGTCGTCGCCTCTTGTGCTGGATTTAATGATTTAACTTTTCCAGACTCAAAGAATTCCTGCAAGGTCGTTTGAATAAATTCAGGTTTCAGACTTTCAAAATGTGATGTCGTCTTCAATAATAATGCATTATTGTTTTCGAGTTTACATGCTTCAACCTTGTTTTCAATCATATATTCTACAATCTGATCATTTAATTCTTTCTTTTTTGTTGTATACGTCTTGACATCCTTGCTTATCACTTGAATCTTCTGTGAAACTGATATATATTCAGATACCAATGCCTTAAAAGATTCCATTTATCTTAAACATCATACATTTCATTTCTTTAAATGTGTGTCGCGCGGAATTTCAAATACACTTTATCTATCGTGGAACTCTCTGTCATTATAGATATATTTTTTGTTCTATTAGAATCTTTTGCATACTCAGTATCGATATATTCACCGCATATACCATTGTTAATGTCATCAACGAGTGTTGTATTTTTGTTTATTATTAACATCTTCACTCGTGATATACTGAAATTGAACACCCTTTGAATAAAGAGAACATACGTTTCTGTTACTATATCAAAATTGTCAAGAAACTTAAATGTATTCTTACGACGGTCATATACAATTGCATCATTCTTTATATATCTTGATAAAAAGTCAGATAATGCATTGTAATGCTCTGGACGCGTCGTTTCCATAACTGTTAAAATGTACGAGTCTGTTATCATGTCATTGTTCGATTTCAATATATCATCAATAGATTTCGTCAATTGTGTATCGTCATCTTTATGCAAAATCAATTTGTTGTTATTTGCCAAGATACTCAATAATGTATTATTTTGTTGTTTTAAATGTGTGATGTATTCATTTTGTTGTTTTAACATCATATTACACGTTACCATACATTGCTCACAAGCCATATCATATCCACTCCATATATGTTTATATACTTATCCTATAAATGTAAAAGTGAGCGTTGCAACATCACCTGTTGCATCGATACCAAAATATTCTACAACATCCGTTATTAAATTCGTCTCCCCCGTGGGATATACCATTTGAGAAACACCTGTACCATAATATAAAACTGTTATTTTAGATAACTTCACACTGCCTCCCTTAACTCTTAAAGAGCATCTGTTAGGTTTTAGGTATCGCCCTTCGGACTGCAAATATAAATTGAATCCGAGTCTATTCCTATAATTGCGACCCTTCGTACTTGTTGAATACATTTTTTCGTTTTCATAAAATATTACGAAGATCTCTTCGGCATCTGATAATAACCCGTCAGTTGCATTTTGTATCTGTTCACCATCTACTGCGTACATGATATACTCGTCTGCATACACATAATCTACACTATAACCAATATCCTGTAACATACCAATAGATATTGTACTTAGTGGTTCAGGGTCTGCATCCGCTTCCGCCCAACCTGTCATAAGTTCTTTGTCCATCCCATGTGAAATGTGCGCTTGTCCATCTATATATTCTACTCTATTATTCAATGACACCCCTGGTTCCATCCCCTCTTCAGGATGATATCCAGCTGTACCACCACCACCATCGTCTTCTATTGGTATACTTGTTAAAGAGTTATTTAATGTATATTTACGATATTCACGTAACGCATTATAACCAATGTAGTTACCACTACGATTCAATAAATTATTCTGTGTCCACATAGTTCCTATACCTAATATATGACCCATTTCATGTAGTACTGTGTAATACGCATGTGACAATCCATTATTTTTTAGATTCCTTTTTTGTTCACTCCAATTCTTCGTGCTCAATATCATTACACCCTCATCTGGAATATACTTTCCATTCGCATAAAGGTACGATGTCACTCCCGCTTGCCCGAGGATATTCTCCGACAGTGTCGAATCAAAACGAACATCAATTTTCAAATCATATTCATTATTTGATGTTTTCTCGGTTATTATCTGTTCCCATCGTTTTGCTGCCATTTCTAATATACTTCGGTCTTCGTCTCCTCCACCGTTGATTTCAAGGTGTATTGTATATTTTTGTCTCCGCCTCCACAACCAAAGGTCTTTTATGCTCACGATACCATCACCGTCGATGTCAAGCATTTCTATACCCATTGCAGGTTCCTCATCAAAAATAAGATTGCGCCTTATCTGCATTATTTCATTCTCATACATTATTAATATAATGAAAAAAGAATACATACCGTTGTTCAATAAAGGTCATATATGGAATATATCTATACATCAAACAAATGATTACAAAATAACAATATCCAGACAATATGGATTATGTAAAGGAAAACAAACACTTATAGATTCAATTGTTTATAAAAATAAAGAAATGTCTGCATGGGAACATGCTATTCATATAGCCGATACGTTATATAAAGACCAAATTGATATTGGATTTCAACCGTTAACAAGTGTTCCAAAACCCTTCATTCGCCCAATGTTGGCTCACACATATTTTGATACTAACGGTATCCCCCTCAAAAACAAAGAAAAATATATCATGTGTCCCTTTTATGTACAACCTAAAATTGATGGCGTTCGGTTATTGATCGGCAAACATTCTAGTGGTATGTCGTTTATTATGTCCAGAACGGGTAAAACTATAAATAATATTAATCATATTTCTGATGAACTCCTGTTACGATTAAAGCCAGGTGATTGTATTGACGGAGAATTATTCGCATCTGATATGACATTTGAAGATATTATTAGTATATGTAGAACCAAAGCAAACACTAATGTCAACAATAAAAAACTTATTTTTCATGCATTTGACATGTTTCGATTAGAACATATGAATGATATATTTTCTGACCGATTCAAAATGTTACGTATCATTTGTGTACAGCTTTCATTCACTCACACTGTTCCTATTATTTTATGCACTACCAAAATCGATATTCCTAAACTATTACATAAATATATTTCTGATGGTCACGAAGGTATGATGATTCGAAATGATGCCGTTTATAAACTCAATGGAAGAAGCAATGACCTCCAAAAAGTAAAGAACTTCCTCACTGACGAGTTTATCATATCTGGTTTTCAAGAGGCCAGTGGACGCGACAAGGGTACTGTTGTTTGGGAGTGCACATCTAAACATGGAAAATTTAAAGTACGCCCGAGGGGAACTATTGACACACGCAAATCATGGTTCTTAAACGGACACGCATATATTGGCAAACAATTAACCGTGCGTTATCAAAATATGACCGAACACGGGATACCTCGATTTCCGGTCGGTATAGCAATACGCGATTATGAATGATCATTTTCTTCCCCTTCTCAAATTACTTTCCAAAAATCCAACCAGTCTCATAGTATTCAAAAAAGTTTTTCCCGTGCTTTCTGCGTCTCTTCGCAACCTATGTATTTGTTGTTTCACTTTTGCATTTCCATTTTTTAAAGTTAGGTTGTTGGTACGTATCGCCACCTGTAACTCCGCAGACGAAGGAAGTTTAATTATGTTTTGTTTCTTAGTGTCTCTACGCAGTTTGTGCACTTTTTGTTTACATCTGCTTCGTTCTTCTTTTTTCAGGCTTTGTGTATGCGAATGTAAAACCCTCAAAAACTCTTCAGATGTAGGTAATACAATGTTTTGAGATTTTCTTTTATTATGCATTATTATTAGTATTATTTTTTTAACCTAAAGAGATGTCATGTATAGTATATATCAATCCACCATGAGTCGTTCCAACGAATTCAAAAAGCATACACCACTCGAGCACATCCTTGCACGCCCCGATACATATGTTGGTTCAGTACAAGCTGACACTGAAAAACACTGGGTGTTGAACCATGAGAATGACAGAATGGAACAAAAATTGATTACACACGTTCCCGGCTTGTATAAGATATTTGATGAAATTCTGGTGAATGCTATCGACCAATGTACTATTGACGAAACTATAGATAACATCAAGGTGGTCATCGACAAAAAAAGTGGTACTATATCTGTCACAAACTCTGGCAGGGGTATTCCAGTCGAAATACACCCCGAGTATAATGTGTATATTCCAGAACTTATCTTTGGAGAATTGCTCACAAGCTCAAACTATGACGATACAAAAGAACGCACCACAGGCGGACGTAACGGTTATGGCGCAAAACTCGCTAACATTTTCAGTACATCTTTTGAAGTTGATACACTTGACGTACAGAACGGATTGCATTACACACAAACCTTTTCCAACAACATGAAAAATAAAACAAAAGCTAAAATTACTAAATCAAAAGCTACCAAAGGATATGCATCCTTTACTTTCACACCCGACCTTTCCAGATTTGGAATGAAACAATTGGATGACGATATCATTGCGCTCTTTGAAAAACGAACGTATGATGCGTGTGCCTGTACCCCTCATAAAGTAAAGGTGTTTTATAACGGTACCCATATTAATGTTAAAAACTTTGAAAAATATGTTGATATGTATATCGGAAATAAAACTGTTACACCAAGAGTACATGAATCATCGACTTGTGGACGTTGGGAAATATGCATAGCTATGTCACCCGATGGATATAAACAAGTATCTTTCGTTAATGCCCTTAACACAAGTAGTGGTGGTTCTCACGTAGATTCAATCAACCGACAAATTATCTTGAAAATTACCGAGTATATTCAATTGAAACACAAGGGTATGACTGTTAAACCCCAGTTTATCAAAGACCACCTCTTCGTTTTCGTGAAATCAGTACTTGTCAATCCAACGTTTTCATCTCAAACTAAAACGGAATGTACAAGTCGTTTCGGTTCTTTTGGTTCCCGTATGGACATTGATGATGAATGTATCAAAAAAATCGCGAAACTTGGAATCATTAATGAAGTTGTCGCACTCGCTAAACACAAGGAAATGAGAGAATTAAACAAAACCGATGGGAAAAAGAAATGTACAATCAAAGATATACCCAAATTAGATGATGCTAACAAAGCAGGTACACAACAAAGTAACAAATGTACCCTCATTCTTACAGAAGGAGATTCAGCAAAAACATTCGCAATCAGTGGTCTCTCTATTATTGGCCGTGACCATTATGGTGTGTTTCCCTTGCGTGGTAAAATGCTTAATGTTCGCGAAGCTACTGCAAAACAATTACTTGAAAATGCTGAAATTAATGCGATTAAGCAAATTATGGGGCTACAAAATGGTAAAAAATACAAGGACACGTCTGAACTAAGATATGGAAGTATCATGATTATAACGGACGCCGACGCGGATGGAAGTCATATCAAAGGCTTACTCCTTAATTTTATCCATCACTTCTGGCCCTCTCTTATGGATATACAACCAAATTTTATCCGAAGCATGATTACACCTATTGTTAAGGCTACTAAAGGTAGAGAGTTGAAAGAGTTTTACACCATGAATGATTATAATGAGTGGAAAGCTTCGGGTTCTACTGGTTGGCATGTTAAATATTACAAGGGGCTCGGAACAAGTACTGCATCGGAGGCCAAAGAATACTTTAAAAATATGAAGAAAAACACTGTCGAATATAAAAAAGACCCACTGAGTGATGCATCAATCGACCTTGCCTTCAAGAAAACACTTGCAGATGACCGGAAAAAATGGATTGTCGATAGTATATCCTCCAATGTTACACTTTCCCATGACCAAAAATGTATTTCTTATTCCGAGTTTATTAACAAAGACCTCGTTTGGTTTAGTGTTGCTGATGTTATCCGTTCTATCCCAAGCATGGTTGACGGACTAAAGCCTTCACAAAGAAAAGTTCTGTATGCTTGTCGGTTGCGAACAAATACAGAAATTAAAGTGTCGCAACTTGCAGGATTTATCAGTACAAAAACAAGTTATCACCACGGTGAACAATCCCTTATGGGTGCGGTCATCAATATGGCACAAAACTATGTTGGCTCAAACACATATAATATGCTACTCCCAAAAGGACAGTTCGGTACGAGACTCATGGGTGGAAAAGATGCAGCCAGTCCAAGGTACATCTTTACAAAGCTAAGTGAACACGCCACATCACTATTCAAAAAAGAAGATGACGCAATCCTTACCTACCTTGACGACGATGGACAACGAATTGAACCAAAATATTTTGTGCCTACGCTTCCCCTCATTCTCATCAATGGGGGCGAAGGTATTGGAACCGGATACAGTTCAAGTGTCCCGTCTTATAATCCAGATGATATCAAAAAATGTATCAAAAAAATTATTATGGACAAACCATGTAGTGACATTCACCCATGGTATCCAAACTTTTTGGGCACTATTACAAAAACAACTGAAACATCATATACGGTTCGCGGCGTTTTTGATATCGCTGAAGGTAAACTCAATATCACTGAACTTCCGATTGGTAAATGGACAAATGATTACAAAGAGTTCCTCGATACCCTTATCGATACAAAAATCGTCAGTTATGAAAACCACAGTACCGACGACTCCGTTCTATTCAAGATTCGAATGAAAACAACAGGTCTTACTGACGATGACATAATTAAACAGTTTAAATTGAGCAGCACAATTAATACCTCGAATATGCACCTTTTTGACGCTGATTGTAACATTAAAAAATATACCTCCCCGATTGACATTATACGCGACTTTGTTAAAGTTCGTATGGAATATTATAATAAACGAAAAATACACATGCTGAAAAAAATGGAAAACGAATGCAGTATCCTTAATCAAAAAATTCGTTTCATCAAAATGATTGTTGATAACAAACTTATTGTTTCGCGCAAAAAGAAAGATGCTATTTCTGCTGAACTGAAAGTCTTGAAATTCGCAGTTATCGATGGCTCGTATGATTACCTACTCAAATTGGAAATTTACAACCTTACTGACGAACGTATTGAAGAATTGAATGCTAATCATTCAAAACTACGTACAACATGCGACAACCTCAAGGAACTGAGTAAAGAACAGTTGTGGTTGAACGATTTAGAGTAATGCAAACTTACATGTACATGAATGACGAAGACATAAAATTGTGTATTTCATTCGCATTCTTCTTTTTTTACACCTTTGTTGTAAAAAAAGACATTCTTGAAACTTTCGATACACATTTAGATAATATTTATGCACTTGCGATTGCGTTCATCTCAAGCTTTTGGGGTGATAAAAGTATCACTATACTTTTGAGTATGATGTATATGCTTTTATGCTTATCTATTAAACACCTCCCCTATTGGGAATTTTTGTTTATGCACCCCTTTTCCTGGAGCATTATACATGACGTCCATATAGACCAAAGACATTATATATCACTTGCATCGATGGGTCAGGTCACCCGGTTCGCACAGGAATTCATTCCTGCACAACTGCACTTCCAAATATCCATTGGTTGCTCTATCGTCGTGTATTTACTTGCTCATAAACTATGCACAATATCAACCGTCGAACGTTATGTAACAGCCGTCAATTGGTATTATGTACTTCTACATATTATGTATGATTTATCATTCTTGATGTTGTTAGATGCATATCGATTTGAGTTTACCATTACTCAAATCGTACTCAGTGTTTTATATGTTGGACTCATAAAATATGTTCATAATAATTATGCAAAATGTATTCTTGTATACGGTGTTTATCTAGTTCATCATTGGATACCTATCCCAATGATTATCACATTTAATCAATGTGTTACACTCGGTCTTAAAGAAGAACTTTACCATTCGATTCAAACAAGTGTATTCATACGTTTCAATGAACACGCGGTTGCATTTCTGGTCTTTTACACTATTAGGTTACTCGATTTGTCATTCGAGTTTGAATTCTATTTTTTTACAACTCTTCTTTGTATCACACAATGCACATTGGTTTATTTACATAATAGTTACTCGCTTGATGAATTGCCAATCTAACCCTCATATGCAAGTATTTTCGTTATATCTACAAACTTATTAAAATCTATCTCGTGTTGTATTTTAAATATTTCATATTCTTTCCGTATGTTAATTGTATTGTTTGTATCTATCAACATCCCAATACTTCTATTACCATAAAAATCTCGAATAAGTCCCTTTAAATCGTTTTTTGATACGCTTGTACCCTTGTTCTTGACTTTATATCGTTTAACCATTCCCAATTTGCTTCGAACCTTTTTGTTTGGTGACTTGATATTTGTTTTACGCTTTTTTTCCGGGCTCATTAATGCAAATATCTTCATCGCATCCGAAACATCACCCTGTCCCTTAAGACTATTCTCCAAGTTGTTTATTGTTATTTTTGACATTATCTTTTCTACATATGTGTTATATGATAACTTGGACATCCCGTATTCTATTTTCGTATTTGTTATGAAATTAGATGATAATCCTACACATACCCCCGTTGTATCTCTTAATTGTAAATTTAATCCTGTATATTGTATCGTTTTAACAGGTATTTGCCGAATCGTCTCCACTATATCCCTCATAACTTTTGCTATCTTGTCATCCAATATTTTATTCCTATCCATTCCGTGTGCATTAAATATAAATATTTTGTTGCCTATTATTTTTGCAGCAATTGCATGATTGCTATGCAACCCGGTTCCATACGCATATTTTACTATTCCTATCAATATACTGATATCCTTGTCTTTAGATAAAGTGTGCAAATCACCCGAAATAAATTGAATTTCATTGCTTTTATTTTCAAAAAATAACATTACAGTATTTTCATCTTTTGTTATTTTACGAATACGTCTTAAAGTAGCACCATCAGTAAGTCCTTTAAAATTACACTCTAATTTAGACAGTTTCATTATATTATTATATTTATTTATTTTATGCTCAACTTTATCAAATTTAACCCTAAACCCTAAACCCTAAACCCTAAACCCTAAACCCTCAAGCGACCCTCTTGTGCGATTTTATTAGACCTTTTAATAGATTATATAATTCAATTCCTATTTAGTCACACCATTAAATTCTTTATTTTTGATTATATACAAATCTTGAATCCAAAAGACGAACCCAATATTTTCCAATGGAACGCTACTCATAACAAACTCATGCTTTGATGCTATTGACGTATAAAAAATTTCATGATATGCACATTGGTTGTTCTTTATATATATACTACATTGTTCAAGTAACTTCCTGGATAACCTGAAAATAGGCAAAAATCCGCATACATATTCTTTTAAATATAAAGAATTCTTTGGTTTCCACCAATACCAGTCGTTGTCTCTTTTGCCTATGTGTTGTACTATCAAATCCGATTTATTGTCTGAAAATGAATCAAGAAAACTGGCATTGTCCCCCTCGTAGTGAACCCCATTTTGTATAACCCATACGTAATCCAACATTTTTGTTTTCTAAATAAAATGAATTAATTACGTGAATAAGGCTAAAGTTTGTATCAGATGTCTTTGACGATGACATATAATTATCTAAATCCCATTCAGTATTGTGATTCATGTTTAAATTTTACATTTAATCGTTTGTGCTCTTGCTTCGAATCCTACATGTGTCAAATGAACTTGACTGATATACATGTATCTCTGTACTTCGTTCTACTTTATACATTGTTGTATTCATTTTTATACTATTATTATCATTTGCCAAATCACTTAATTGGAAAGAATACAACGGTAGGCCACCACATAATAGATTTATGTGTATTTGCGAAAAATGAAATTGTTCTGATGCGCTCACAAGGTCATATATCGATTTCCCTACAAACCTATTAGACGGTCTGCACGATTTTATTATTCCATTATGTGTACAGTCAAATGAGTTTACAGATGTTCTCCTGAGGGCTGATATAACTTCATCAGTTACACGTGATGTACACGATCTACTTTTTTGATGATATTGAAGTGATTGTCGCGTAGACAAATTCTTCCCACAAGTATGACATACGTGTCCCATTCACACAAAATCCACTGTTCAATTCCTTAAATATGTGAATAATTGTTGAACTTTTACCGAACTTTTACCGAACTTTTAGATATTTATTTTAGGAGACACTTTTTGACCGAGATTTGAGGTATTTATTTTAAAATACTACATTTCTTGAACTTGGGTCTAGGGTTTAAGGTTTAGAACCTTGAGTAACACAAGAAGTGTATCATGACAAGCTACACGAATAAATTTAAGGATGAGACACTTGACGAATACATTTATTACTGCAAAACGATAAGAAAACCTGATATGAAATACAATGTCGAGCATATGGATATGGATAATGTCAAAGATGATGTATCAATTAATCGACTTCAATTCTCAAAACCAATAGCAGGTTGTGTAATTGATATGAGTCTTGATGATTACATTAAGAAATGCAAAAACAACGATAAGTCCGCAAGATCTGCATCAAAACGTGCAAGTAAAATGAACCGAAAGTCATCTCTCGACTTTTGTAGGTGTAACCTTCTCGAAAGTGAGATGGAAAACCAAAAACTGTACATAACTATTAAAACGCTCGGTACATCTTTGTATTTACTTTTACTTTTTCAATTTATAATTTTATTCATTGTATTTAATTATATTTTTTCATAATCATAAATAATTGTTTCGGCTTTTGCACGTGTGTATTGTTGCAGACATAAAAAAAATTGATACAATAAGCATGACAGAAAATTCATCAAATGAATTAAACGACAACGAATATGACTTTTATAAATTAGCCTTTTTCAAAAGTCAATCAACACTTGTCAAAAATCAAATAGAACTTGACAAAAGTTTAGAAAAAAATGAACAAATGTACCTCACTATCAACAAACTCAAAATGTATTCGTATCTTTTAACGTTGTCTTTTTTCACATTTTCATTCACGATATATGTCACTGCATTACCGAGAAAATATTGTTCGATACAATCTATTTAAAAACTATAACATATATATTACCAAGTATGGACCGAATCATTAAATTCTTTAGTGTTTCCAAAAAGCCTGTCCTTGGAAGATGGAGTTTAAAGACATGCGAAGAACTATCAACATCAATTAACGCCATCTATCAAAATAGAGATCACTGTGGAGACACTATTTGTAAACATCCTGTACAAGCTAAAAAATTTATAACAGATGGACGCTCTCATCTTCTTAAAGAGAAAAAATGATTTAAAAGCCTCATTAGTACTTTAGTTATACAATCTATTAGACCGAATGCACTACATCTATGAGCTCGAACTACCATTTGACGAATATGAAAAACATCTCATTCGTCGAGACAGAAAACACGTGTGGTGGGCTTTGCAAGAATATGACCAAAAATGGTCGAATATGTATAGCAAAGAAGTAAAATCCTTTCAAACTTTCGAAACAATTCAAATTGTTGACCATGATATTTTTAAAACTAAAGACATCGAAAATGTTTCAAAAATACAAATTCTAATATTAAGAGATAAAAAAACCGGGTGGCCATTGTATGGCAATAATGAAAAAACATATGAGAAAGCATACAAGTCACGAAATGAACCGATTGGTTTGTGCTGCTTATCTTCACTGACTGAACTATTTATACAAATGGAAAAGTTTTCATTGCGTATCTTGATATCAAATTTACCTAACCCACACTTATTAACACATTTAAATTTATCGAGTGCGTTTAAACATGAGGTAACACCTGAAATAGGTATTATGACTTCATTAACACATTTACGGTTGAACGATAATTTATTCCGCAGTATCCCAGAAAATATTGGTAACTTGACCAAGCTTATTTGTTTGGATCTTTGTGGAAATTATCTGACACATCTCACGGATACCATTGGAAACATGACAAATCTTAAATATTTAAATATAAGTCAGAATTGTTTACGAGAAATTCCAATTTCTTTTGGAAAATTAAAAAACCTGATTGAATTAGATTTGAGTTATAATAACGAACATAAATATGATTTACTTGAACATCATCCGCGTTATATCGAACCCGAAAATGTTTTTAATAATATTGGAAATTTAAAAGGTCCTCAATTGAAAGTGATTGGAAAATTGACGTCGTTAAATAAGCTTAATGTATCTCATAATATCAAACGTGACAATTACTGTCAATATATGCACAATCCTATGACGTGGGAAGAATACAGAACTTCTATAATATTTGATAAAATGTATCCAGAAATGGACCAATCTCTTTGGGAATTTCATTGTAAAGACAATTCAATATTACATTATATAGGCGAATACCACAAAAACCAGGCTTAATATGTAGAAAAGAAATGGGTTTATGGTTATGGTTGTTGACTAATGACAATAATGTCTTTAATACCGGATGAAATAAAGTTTATAATTGTAAATATTATTGCACCACTTCCAAATGATATCGGTCGCTTAATTATATCAAAGATTCAGTCTACATGTCGAATACCTTTTTATAAAAATATTTCCCGTGAAATTGAACGCTTAGATAAAAGGCTCGTTCTCGCAAGTCGGCATCCACTGTCCCCAATGCCAACCGTTTTGTTTCGTGAAGAATATGATATATTGAAAAATTGTTATGGAAAAATAAATGATGGTTCACACCCCGTGCGTGTATGGGTATGTATCAATAATAAACTAAATATTGAAAAATTCTATACGTCCAGTTGGCAAGCTGAACAGGCCTTTAAAAGGATCCACGCAATTTAAAACATTAATTCCTGCCTAATAGTATAATGACTAAGTATGACCTTATACGGAAATTGGATGTAAGCTTCTCAAACAGTTTTCATGCATTTACAAAAACAACGCCAATGGTCATAGAGATGATATGGAAACAAAACCTTGCACTCAAGATCAATACCATTACATACGTCAAAGAGTGTGTACTTAAACTCTTAAATTAATTATTTTTTTCGCCTAATGATAACACATATACTATTCACGAACATACATACGATGCCTGAAGTTTTATCAGAACATAATCTTGCTTTCATCACTCTAATCCATCATAATTCACTGTTATTTGATAATGACATTACCAGAAATGGAGTGAAACGCCTTTTCAAAGAATATTTGATGGGGGCACAACCACCAATAGATATCTTTGTCCGATTCATGTGTGTTTTAAAAAGATACTCTACCAAAAAAAGTTTAAATAATACACATATTAGAACTCTACTACTCACCATCGTTGGTCATGAGTTGTACAAAGAGCACGGAAATTCATCATTCGCTCATGCGCATGTATATGATAAGATACGAGAATTATGCGGTGGACATGAATTATCCTTGTGGAGTGGGCAAAGAAGTCATAACTTTACCACCCAAATTAGAACCGCCCTACATGAACATTGTCCGAACAGTAGTCAATTTTGGTTTAGACATAACACATTGATAAAACAACGAAACACACCTTTATTTATAAACTGTAACATCGGCGAACAAAACATGAATCGAAATTGGACAAAAGGCAACACTGGTAAACGATATACTCAATCACAATGGCATTTTAATATTGCATGCCTCAACGAACATGAACTGTCACAGGTGAACGAATTATTTGTGCCAACGCTTGAAAATATATCAATTATCGCACGTACCCGTAACGATGGAATTGTACATCGGAAGGATGGTGGCGCCAAAGATAAATGGCACGACCATTTTTCCCAGTTACAAGTTTATTATTAATATTATAATATGGCATATGTGGGTGGTAAATCAAAAAATGCCGACCATATCATTGACACACTAAATCACCCCAAGTTTGACGGGATGCGATACATTGAACCATTTGTAGGCTATGCACACATATTACGACGAATTATAAACAAAAGTTCATACACTGCCCATGATTCAAACCCATTACTCATCGAATTACTACACGGAATTCAACGCAATTATAAATATCCTAATATTACACGCGAACAGTACAACATACTCAAAAATAAAAAAGAAATCTCATTTAAAAGAGCAATTGCTGGATTTACATACTCCTATAACGGAAAACTATGGGGTGGATTTACAGAAAGTAGTAGCTCACGCACAAGTTATCCACTCGAACGTAAAAGATATTACGATAAACTTAAAATGAATAAAACGTTCATGAAAACATCTCTAAGTGTTTCGGATTATATAAAGTTAAAACCCCGTAACGCCCTCATATATTGTGATCCTCCCTACATCGGGACGACTGGATATGGCAAATCATTCGACTCTCATATTTTCTGGGACATTATGCGCAAATGGTCAAAAAATAACACTGTATTCATAAGCGAATACACAGCACCAAAAGACTTTAAATGTATCGCAAAACGCGCAAAACATCAAAGTCTAAACGGTTCTGGTGCAGGTAAAATCGTATTTGAAAAACTGTTTACATTACGAAAAGAGCACGCTTAAACAACAAAAAAAATGCAAATTGTTTACAATAAACGAAACCTCAATGTAGTCCATGAAATCCTACAAAAATATTCGTTAGATTGCAGGGCGTTCAACAAGTTTCACGGCGAAGCCTTCAAGTGTGCGAGTATAACCAAATTGTCAAAAACACCGTTTAGATTTTAATAACTTTTCTTCTCAATGGATATGTAATCTTTTTTAGCCTTGGATTATCCGAAATATTTAGACTTTTAAGTCTGGGCATGTTTTCAAACCTCGGAATAGAGCTCAAGTCATTATTGTCCAAATGAAGAGTGTGTAGTTTTCTTAGTGAAATTATTGACTCTGGTATTTCTTTCATTTGGTTATAAGACATAGTCAAAGCTTCGAGGTTTACCATTTTTTTAAAAACTGGGGGAAAGATTTTAAACATGTTGCCATCCAACATTAATATTTTGATTGTCACAGGCAATATCTTAATGGTCTCAACAGAATTACCTACTATTGATAACATTTTCAGCTTATTCAATTTATAAACCCATTTAGGGATCTCTTTCACATTAACATCATTTAATATGACGGTTTCAATGATATTACTTGTTTTAAAGATAAATTCGGTATTTTGACTTCGATCTAAATTTGTCTTACTCATATTAAGTCCTTTCAAATATTTACAATGAACTAACAAAGGAAATGCTAATTCTAAACGGTCTCTTTGAGAATCGATATTAGTAAAGTCAATGTACACTATACTGTCCCAACTCGTTTCGGGCATCACCTCAGTTTTAATTTTTACACCAATATATAATTCTTTTAGTTTTTTTGCAATATAAGCTTCCTTCCATCCTTTTTTAAATGTCAATCGGTCGTGTAAATTTCTAAAAGAGAAACGTGTTTTAACTTCATGATTTTTTTTGAACATGACCATATCGTAGTCATTCAATTTAACATTTTTCTGTTGCGTTGCTAAGTTCAACGGCATTTCCCCGAAACCACGAAGAAATGGTATTCCATTTGGCATTTTCGAACTCAAATATTTTTTAAATCCGTCATATTTATAAAATGCGTATTTCTTAACACCCTTTTTATTTTTGTATGTATATCGTACAGCAACATTTCCTTGTTTAAAAGTATTAAGCGTTATAGGGTCAACTATACCTTTGGGCAAATTTATCTTGTTATATTTCTTATGTAATTTACGCATGTACTGTATATTAGTAAAATAAAAATCTGAGTTATATTTTCTTGAGGGATTTTAACTATAAGTGTTCATAACCCTCATTGTAAATTAGGTCAACAGTTCTTATACACAAATTGACACCTAAATAGGTATTTTCCGAATACAAATAAACGGCACGATCGATATGGTTTTGTTCACCTGTCCGCGATTTCGACTCGCTGCAGTTCAGGCGCTCCAAGAAGGCAAACGCTCGACGGACCTCATGCGCGTCATTCTCGCTTTAGCTGTGACAGTCGAGCACGCCGACCGTGCTGATATCTGGCAGCGGGGGTACCTTGTGAGCATGACCGCTAAACGCGCAAAACTGCTCGAATCACTTGGGCTCGTTCGTGTTGAATGTGTGCGAGCGCACAAAAGCTGGAGGCTTGAGGGTCGTGCAACTCAGTGAGCGGTGGCTAACTTTCTTGGACGAGACCATGGACACTCTCTGACTCTGGCTCGCGGAGTCTATTATCTTTCAATTGTATCGCCCAACCACGCACTGTTCGATGACGAAGGCCGGTTTAAACGTATCTCGCTGGATATGCACGTGCGCGAACACGCGACCTATCAAGCATATAAAGCATACTCTAAGCAGGCGTACATAGAGTCTAAAGTCGAATACGTAACGAAGTTCATGAACGGCTTCACAGCCACATTTACTATGGAACAGTATCGCGAGCAGTTGAGTTATACATACGATATCGAGTTAGAACCACCACTATCGTTTACACCCAATCCGTCCATGTACATTTTCTAGCACTTATTGTGGTGTAAATATTCTTTTATTTCGTCCTCGAGGTTTGTTATAGCATCCTCTAAACTCCTTTGTAAAAAATATGTCAGAGAGGTTCTTGTTCGGAACAAATTTGGTGTTCATAACCCATATTGTGATAATGGACATTCTTTTATCTTGAGAATGTTTGATGTTACTTCACATACCTAAAGACGTCTCATGATATTATATTACTAAACACAATGACATCTAAAACATATTGCACACATACCAGATTCTTTGAACTCCATTCTCATACACGATTTTATTATACATCCGATTAACACATAATGTATTAAACTTGTGGGAATAGTTTAAAAATATTTGTTGTTTAATAGATATATAGCTTTTAAAATGGCGGAGACGATTGATATGTATGACGTACATATTGTGCATACATCAAATGTCTCACAAGCAAAAAACAAGATTTTAAATAAATTTTCTTCTCCAAATCCACGGTCAAAAGTTCCTGAACGTGCTGTATCTAGAGTTGCTTGGAGGGATGACTGCAACGATGACGAAATTCGTTGTCGTAAATGTAAAAACAAGATAAAATTCGAGCACGGGGATCGCATACTATGTAAATGTAACACAATTATGGAATATTATGGGAATGGGGTCACATATTGGTCGTATGATGCGTCGGCGCCGCGTGTTCCAGAGTTACTTGATCATTCGGGTCCATTCCAACATCCGCTGTTCGTATTTAAATCTGATTGCTTTACTACAGGTGCTGTCGGAAATTTACAATTGACTAACTTTTATAGTCAAGGTGAAAAAACTTTGTTTCATAAAAGTTTTGAAATCAATTGTCCCATGTGTAGCACTCGTATGTTTTTGGCATGTAACCATGGAAGTGAAATGCTGTGTACGTGCGACTTTATAATCGATTTTGATTCAATAGAAAAAAAATTGAGAATAAGAAAAAATAACAACACGATTGAATCATATCTTGGTTTACCAAAATATGATCTACAGACCATGCGGATTGTGCACATGCCAAACAATACATTCGGTATTTGCTATCCCTCGAGTTGATAATGCAGTCAACGAGGAGATATTGATGTTATCTCTATAACCAGGTAAATAGTTTAAGAATTAAAGTATTACAAATAACAATGATAACATGCATACATTGTAATAAGGTATTTAATTATAATAGTTGTTTAGAAAAACATTTATACCGAAAGTTTCCGTGTTATGGAGATAAACCGATTAATAATCCTAACGATTCGAAAGGAGTAAACGTTTACACCAACAGAGTAGCTATCGACCAAAAAAAATCAATTAATAATCCTCATCATTCGAATGAAGTAAACGATGACACCAATAGAGTAGTTATTGACCAAAATAAACAATGCCCTAAATGTGATCATGTATTTAAGCGTAATATAGATTGTAAATCACATATGGCCAAGTGCACTGGATGTCACAGCTTACAGTGTCCGATATGTTTGAAAACGTTTACAAGCGCAGCTGGCAAATCACGACATAAAAAGAATGTGACATGTGGTCATAATACTTATGAACATAACAAGCCAATATCGATGACTTATAATGATAATCGCAAAATAAATTACAATACAAACAACCGTAACGAATATGATGGATATTTATACATTATACAAACGAGGGAGTTCAAAGGACAACCGATATACAAAATTGGAAGGTCTGCCGATGTGTTAAAAAGGATTAAACAGTACCCAAAAGGTTCGGAACTTTTATCATTAATGATATGCTCTCAAACTGTAAAAGCGGAAACTGAATTGATTGCATTATGTTGTCAAAGATTTATTCAAAGAAGAGAGTTCGGTAAAGAATACTTTGAGGGAAATCTTTATGAAATCAAAGAGGCCGTAGACAGTGTTGCGATTAAATATAATCACTCTAACGGTCAGATATAAAAGAAAAACCAAATAAACAGTCTAATACTCTCCTCATTAAAAACATGTAGCTTCAAATAAAATCTTTTTTGTATGGAAATTTTTATGTACTAAATTTGTATGCATATTCTATCCCTATGGAAAAGAATATTGAATACCTTGTCTCTCTCTCTCTTGATTCGGAGAAAGTATATATTTATATATAAATGATTTTTATGTAAGCCAATATCGGGTATATAACAAGATGTAATCATTATTTAGCAACCGTATATTGCTTTTTATACATATTTTTTTGTTTAATATATAAATATAATATAAATCATCAATCATATATTGTTGATTTATATTATATTTATTGAGTGTTGGTACGTAATTGGTTGATTTTTAAATGATGATGATATAAAGAACAAGATAGTATACTATTTATGATTGAGTATAAAGCATGTGACAATTTTTTGATATCCAAATTAAAAAAAGAAAATGAAGAATTAAAGGAAATTATTTTAAAATTGAAGAACATGTACGAACCTCAACCAAAACTGACTAATGACAAAGCAGTGCATAAATGTACTAAATGCACAAAAAGTTTTGTTAATAAAAAATATTGTATATCACATATCGAAAAATGTACAGGATGCGATAACATATTACAGTGTCCTACATGTTTAAAGGTATTTAGTTCAGCAAGTGCTAAATCTCATCATCGAAAACTCGTCAAGTGTATACCGATAGTAAAAGAAGTAAAGGAGGTGCCCTTCTGTGTTATGAATAATTCAAATAATATAAATAATACAAACATTACAAACAACAATACGAATAACACTAATAATTTTATAAATATAACAAATTGGTCAGACGAGAATTATGCACATGTTACACCAAAAGAAATAGCTAATCTGATTTTAACAAAGTGTTGTGATCATCCAGTTAATTTCTTTTCAGAGTTTCCAAGACTCGCACACCGCGATGCACATGCAAACTTACGGGCTACTAATTTGAGAGCGCAATATATGGATGTGTATGAAAACGGAAAGTATCATAAAGTAGGCAATAAAGGTGCATTGGTGGATGCTGCAAAACGAATATGTCACAGAGTTGATGATGCACGTAATGAGGACGAGTCGGCATTTAAGAAATGTAGACCAACAACAGATGCAATAGTCAATATGGAAGAAATCATCAATGAATCAGGGGACACGGCCAAATCGAAAGAAACTATGCGGGTGATGCAATTGGATGGAAAACATCAAAATGCGAGGTGGGAAACCTTAAATAGTGTAAAATTAGGTCTATATTAATCAATATATATATATGATTGAATACATCAATATATGTACGATATCTATCATCAACAATTCGATTCAAATAATCACTTTTTCATTTGATATTTTGACATAAAAACATTATTTTTATTGTATCTACCTACATAAAATATAATTTTACGATCAAATTGATGTATTAAATATACTATTTTGAGGATCAACGCCTTATGTAATACAAATAGATCAATATTATTCAAATTACCTACATAAAAGTATAATTTAAATACTTATATGTATATTATAATATATATTTAGTTGAAAGAGAGAGAGAGAGAGAGACAAGGTAATGAATATTCTTTTCCATAGGGACAAAAATATATTAAAATAAAAAGTTTATAAAAATTCTCATATGGAAAAGATTTTGTTTTGAGAGGGTTCTTTTGATTATATTGTACAAACCGTTTCAATGTGTACCAGTACAAATATTATAAAAGAGATGTTGTGTTATGTTTTAAAGTTGAATGCCTCGCTTAAATGAGAAAATTGTATTTTGTTTGTATTTCGATGTCCTATAAATGGTTCTGTATTACGTGATGCTCTTCTACGCCTGCTCGCTGCACGTCTGGCTTGTTCGCGCTCTATATCTGAAACACGTTTGGCTTCTTCACGTTGGGCATTATTGATCATGTTCGGAGGACCTTTGGCTTGCTGCGGTTCAATATAAATATCAGAAGTAATATTTTCAAAACGCTTATCTGCATTACTCAAGACTTTACTTACAGGAATGTCTTTAATGTTCGGAGGACCTTTGGCTTGCTGCGGTTCAATATAAATATCAGAAGTAATATTTTCAAAACGCTTATCTGCATTACTCAAGACTTTACTTACAGGAATGTCTTCCAATTGTTCGTACATGCCAGTATTAGAAACATTCGAAGAATCATTTTCCTGACGTACGTTAATATTAATATCTTCGCTTGTAGCGAACATTTTATTTTTATCTTGATTGCGACTGTATGTGTTAGTCAAATCATTGTCCTGTCTTAAGTTAATATTCATATCTCCGTAACTACGCATGTCTTGATCGCGTTTGTATGAGTCAGTCGAAACATTTTCCTGATTAAAGTCAATATTTAGATCTCCATTAACAGGGTCACGTAGTGGCTTCGAATCACCTCCTGTAGCGATCATATTATTATTCTGACGCTGGTCTTGAGTTGCATTTATGGTCGCTTCAAGTCTGCGTATGGCTGAATGAAGCTTACTTAATTCTATATTGTCTTGATCTTCACGACCAATTCCATTTTGAAATGCCCTTTCAAGAAAATCCATAATTACTGGGTCTCCTATCATTGTCATAAATTTGAAAAATTCTTTAAAATCTATTATCGATTTTTGTGTTTCGTGATACATCACAACTTTATCCAAATAATTACCTTGTCCACCTGAAAGGTACTTATCGAAGAATTCTTTAAACCCTTCTATATTATCCCGGTATGCAGCATATACTGAACGTTGCATATCTGTATCTTTAATAGTTTTAATCTGCAAAACTGCAACTTCGTTGCCTTTAATTTCGGTACGGTCACTTCTGTCACGGTTTCCATCATATTTGTATTTATCATATTTTTGTTTAATGCGTATAATGTCCAACATATCATCACGTGACACTTTTCCATTTATATTGTTTAAAACTGCAAACATACTGAACATATCATCTTCTGATAAATGAATAGAAGTGTGTTTTGATAATGCTCTCCTGACAACGAACCCTTCTGTGCGACATTTCTGTATGTGCGACATGATGAACATCATTATCACGAAGATAACAATACATTTTAAAGTTTGTTCATTCATTAATATAATGTAGTATATTAATGATAATTTTGGGAATAATACTTGTTGTTGTATTTGCTTTTGTCGCTTATAATGTCAGTATTGAAACAAAGGAAGATTTAAAAATAGAGGAAACTGCCTTTTACAAACCCCATGTGAAAGAATGTCCCATCGACTGTGCAACTATACCAGAATCGTCGTGTGTAGATGGAAAGTGTTCCAACCCGTATCATTATGATTAACGCCTAATCAATGTAATTTGTAATATTGAATATATTTAGTATTATAATGGTGAAAGACAAAGTAATTAAACATAAGATGAATGTTAATAATAACAATGTGAAAAAGATAACTAATTTGACTAATCAACTGCCAAATGCAGAAGTTGGATATCTTTCACAAAAACAAATGAGATTTGAAGAATTTCCATGCAAGTTTCAAACAGCACTTATAAGTGCAATGGAACATTTCTACCAACCGAGTGATATGAATTCGTATGTATATGAGGTAGAACATCATAATAGAAGTGGGGTAATGAATCAATCTATAAATTTTGTCCCGCATCAGAATCAGAACGCATTAAATGAAAACACGATACATGTAATGACATTCCTATATTATTACAATGTTTCAAAAATTGAAACATCTTTAAAAACATATGAAAAAAGAGGAACGTTTGGTAAAATAATATCATCGAATCCACTTATAAATTCGAATGAATATCCTATTTCACAATCAGATGTAATCGCGTTCACAGATACGATACATCAACCATTTGTAAAGCATTCAACTATAAATTCGAAGAGAAAACTTATAGTAATACTTGTAACAAAGGTCGGGAAACGTAAAAAGTAAAAAAAAAAGATGTAATAAAATATAATTCGATGGAACACTTGACGAGTATTGCTCAGAGTTCTAAAATGTGTGATTGGGTAAATAGAAATCGACCGAGACATATGACTTTAATGACATATGACGATTTATTACATTGGACATTGGGATGTGAATTGTTGGGTACGAGTAAAAAAACGATGTTTAATGCATACATATATGCTGCAAATTATAAACATTTGTTTAAGAACGAGAACAATCCGGTATTTATAACGATGAGTTGGATATATCAAGAATATCCGAGTGGATTATTGTGTAATCGTTTTGATTTGACGATTGAATCGGCATCGTTGATACATTTAATATACGAGCGGGATGTATATATAATAGGGAATGCGGCAACACTTCCAGAAACGTTAGAGGGTCATCGGATACCAGAAGGTGCGATTGTGATACGATTTAACAAGGCGATAATACATGAGAAGAAAATGCATGTATGTATATTCAATGACGTGCTATATGCAAAGATGAAATGTATACGTCGTAGTTCGTCGGTGAATTGTGTGAATGCTTCAAATTTGAATACATATGATAGGTTTGACGAGTTTGGGGATGGGCATCATCTTTTTACAACTGGAATGATAACGTTAATGTGGTTATCAACATTTTGTTCGATGTACAGGTCTTTGTATGTATTGGGTTTTAACATGGTGAACCCTGGTGAGAAGGCACACTATTTTGACACGGAAACACCGGCGGAACCATCGAAAAATTTTGGTGGTCATGATGCGAAGAATGAGAAGAGGTTACTTCGAATGATGCATGAGAATAAAGCGTTAAAGATCACATGGGTTAGATAAAATGGATATAAGAATATAATGTATTAGAATATAAATAATGAGTGATGCTGGTTCTGAGCATTCGATATCTCGCGACGACGAATTCAAGAAGGCTGTAAAGGAGTATGTGACGATACACGATGAGATTGCAGATATAAGGGCAGTAGTAAGTCAGAAGACCAAGAGGAAGAAGGGTCTTACGGAGTTTATAATAGCCTATATGAAGGACAGTGACAAAGATATTTGCAATTTGGGTGCATCTGGTGTATTGCAGATGAAGAAGCATAAGACATCTTTAACATTAAAGAAAGACTATGTGCAAGAGTTATTGTTTCAGATATTAAATGATGAGGAGAAAGCGAAGGAGTCTGCTGCATTTATATTTGATAATAAGGCGTCGAAGGAGACATATAAATTACATAGGGCAAACGTATAAAGAGAAATGTGTTGTATAGAGGAATGGAATATATAAATATGGATATACAGCAGATAATAGCAGACAAGTTAAGTGTGAGTGATTATCAGAGTTGGCAATATATTATGGAGGGCGAGATGGAGGGGGTAACATATCGAGGGGAGGGGATACCGACGTATCGTTGGTGTTCAACATTGTATGATTTATTGAGATATGTAAAAATATACGGGGAGGTAACAGATCCGGTATATATGAGCAGTATGTTATGGTGTGTGCGGCACGATGAGAACAGTTTTAAGGCGACAGATACATGGACGGATGAGCAACTTGCAATAATAACAAGCGAGGTGCCTGTGACGCTTGTGCAGGCTTTTGCTGGGTCTGGAAAGACATCAACATTATTTGAGTATGCGAGGAGAAGGAATGGGAAGAAGATATTGTATCTTGCTTTCAACAAAGAGTTGGAGCAATCGGCAAAACGACGTGCGGAGTTTGATGGGATAGATATGGAAATACATACGATACATGCATTAGCGCTTGATACGTTAAAAGGGATGAAAATATTGCAGGACAATGTCAGGGTTGGTAGAACAAAAGAGAAAGACCTTGTTAAGCTGGGATATGATAAAAGGGCGGCGAGAGATATAATGCACGAGCTTCAAACATATTGTTCGGGTGATACGGATGACATTTATATAGGACAGACGTATAATAAGCCGTATGCGAAATACGTCGTAAAGAATACGAGACGTGTGTGGGATTTAATGTTTGCAGGAAAGTTAAGGATGAATCATGACGTATATTTGAAGAAGTTTCAATTAATGAAGAATGATTTGGGGTATGATATAACGATGGTTGACGAGATACAGGATTGCACGAAGTGTCAAATGAATATTGTACATACACAATCGGGGAAGAAGGTATTGGTTGGTGATATTCATCAGCAGATATATCATTTCAGGGGGGTTTGTAACCCATTTACATCGAGTGCGTTAACTTTATCACGAACATTTCGTTTTGGGTTTGAGATTGCAGATATAGCAAACAATTTTTTAAGAATTTACAAGGGGGAGAACAAATGTATGAAGTCGCCATTACATATAAGGTCTATCATAACAACAAAGATTCCTGAGAATGAAAGGTATACAATAATATGCCGGTCAAATCAGGGGATGTTAGAGACAGGGATGGGACTTGTAGGGAAGAAGATATATTTCATGGGTAGAATACCAAAATTCGAGAAGGAGATACAGATAATCAAAGATATAATAAATATCGAGCACGGGAACACGGAGTTAGTAGAGAATGAAAAAGTTAAACGAGTTGCGAATTTTGGTGACGGATTTTTAGAAAGACTTATCGATGAAAATATAGATAATAAGCGTTGGGCATTGAGAGTTGTAATGTACACGAAGTATGGGGAGAGATTAGTGGAGATGTATCAAGGATTAATGGATAATAGAGTGAATGATGTGGATGATGCAGATGTTATATTAACTAACGCACATCAAGCGAAAGGGTTAGAGTTTGATATTGTTGTGATGGGAAGTGATTTTTCAGACATATGTTATGTAGTAAACGGGAGCATACGACATAGGGTGAAACATACATTACACGAGTTGTATAATTTATTATATGTGACGATGACACGTGCGAAGAAGAAGCTTGTAATTAATAAGCAGATGATGCATTTCATACGTACACTTAATATGTGGGGACATGCGCCGATAGTAAAGAAGGAGTTATCGCGGTGTAAGGAGTGTAATGAATATGTCATGTGCAATATGAGGCGTATTTCAGAGGAGGACACGAATTACATAGGGTACGAAGAGCCGGTGTTGCATACAGTTTATGGTGTATGTACTACATGTGTTGGGTTTTAAGGCTTACACTCACATTTCCATTTGGTTTGCAGACTGTGTTAAGTTTGATGGTTTGGCCGTATGTGGGAGCTTTAAAGAGACGGATTTCATTCATATATTTAACTTTAAAAACGAGACTTCCATCAGTAGGGTCTAAGCAAATAGACATTGCTTGTTCTTGAAGGTCATTTTCGAGAACATCTTGAATGAACGGTAATTTGAAAGACAAATTTGATCCGCCAATAATGGTTTGATTAGATTTAGTAGACATACAATCGTTGCCGATAAGAGTACAATTATCATGAATGATGGTATTTTTATTACCTATTGCGACACAATTATTCGCGAGTAGAGTGTTATTAGAACCGATTGCGCGAGATTTGCCAGTAATTCGATTACCTACTCCTGAAATAGCGAGTCCACCGCTTATACACGAGTTGTTACCTATAAGTTCTTTGAGGTAAAGTTTTTCATTATCTGTAAATGTATTAGTATTAGGTTGTGATTCATAAAGTTCCTTAATCCTGCGTGCAGAAGTACCAAGGTCAGATTTGATAATATTGTCTTTAACGAAAATTTCATTAACTGTAAGTGTATCAACATCAAGGTTTTTAGCGGTACCCTTGTTTATTTCGACAGCGTCAAAATAGCCAGTGTTCATTATTCATATAATTTTTAATTATGCGAGGAAACGAACGAGTCGATTGTATAATTCGGGTTGAACAGGTTTACTTGTATTCATTTTTTTTACATTTTGTAAAAGAGACGTTTTATTGTTTGTATTGCTAATAGATTGTTTCCATTTATAAAGTGATTTGTTATTAGTGATCATATAATGACCACCCTTATTTTCAATAATAACGTTACAATTTTCCAACATAGCTTTACATCCGCATAAGATATCAAAAGTCATCAGGAAATACTTATTAGTATCGATACTGTTCATTCGATTGATGAGGTCGATTTGTGATGTATCTTGTGAGCGCTTTATATCTGCCATCAGAAAGAGAAAGTTTTTGATTGTTTTCGGTTCTTTAAATCGTATAGGTGTAAACTTAATTTGTTTCAATTCTTTTGTGATTGCTTGCACGCGTCCCACTGGTTTACATTTAGATTTAGTAAAAATGCAGTAGAGATAGGATATTTCATTAACCGACAGACCACTCAATCGCCTACAGTATACCGTTTTAGTCAAAGGGTCAAAGAATAAGTTGCTATATAAATGTTTAAAAGTTTTTGGTATAATTTTAAATGTACCGATGACCATATATTTAAGGAAAGAATACGATTTGAAGAAAGGTATAATTTTCACAATGACATAAAAATCTTTTCCGGTGTAATCTTTTATACTGGGTTTCTCATCACTAACGATAGATTTTTTTGGAATAGCATAAAATGTTTCGAATGTATTATGCATTTGTTTATTAGAACATTGGAAATGGAAAGAATGTTGAATATCTGAAAATGAAAGTAATTGTTGCATGTTATTATTTCGAGGATCAGATATATAGGTGATAGTGTTTTGCATTTGGGTAGTAGCTGAATCTGCTATCTGAGCGGGAGTGACCATAATGTATCGTGCAAAGCCGTAAGTTCCAACGATATCCATTTTATATTTGCTGTATGCGACAGCATCAATGGCTACACGTAGATTCCCTTGCATTAAAATAAATTTGACACTGTCTCTCGTCATGCTGGTAGTATACGCACCTTTTTGAAAAGCATCACCAACAACCATAAGTTCACCTGACGAATGCTTCATAAGCATAATATACATAATAAATGCACGTTTAAACGAGTCGATATCATCACGAATCATTTTAACAGGGTTCATTATTTGTTTTATAACATCTACATATTGTTTGACATTTGTTCTATCGGTGTAACCAAGTTTTCTTATAGTATTTTCAATATTACTCAAATCTGGAATGGTTTGCATTATGTTTGATCGCATATATTTACGAACGAACTTGTCTAAACTTACAGAACCTTTAATCGAAAGCACAGATTTAAACCCTTTCTTCAAATCATCACCTCTCGAACCTTCGAAAACATCATGGAATGTGTCCACACAATTAAATAACATAACTGTTTTTTCCTTAACATCGTCTGTCATTTGATGAAAGAAAGATTTGAACATGACTGGATTTGTGTTAAACATACGTGTGACGTTAACAATATCAGATTTATTTGAACTTTTTCTTGAATTAAAATTGGAGAGATTGAAAATTTGATTTATAGTGTTGAAGGCATTTGCAGTTTTCACTAATGTTTTGAGATTTCGTTTGGGTAAAGTAATAGGCGATTTAGTTTTTTGTGGAATGATAACACTTTCGGATGCAAACGTTGATAAAATATTAGCCATAGAATCATTGTATGCCATAGACCTTGTGAATTTTTTCTCGGGTAGTTTAGAGTTTTGCGGTGAAATGAAACGCACACGTTTAACAACCTGTGTGTTTGTGTTGTTTTCCCTTTTTCTTTTGGATTCCATTCTATATTATTAATTATATTATTATTTTAATGATGAGACCAGTGAAACAATAATATAAATAATATACATTAATACAAGGATGAGTATACCTAAATGTATTCACCAAATATGGTTATCAAACGAGGATATTCCAATGCATATAGTGAGAAACATTCAATCGTGGAAAAAACATAATTCAACATGGGAGTATAGGCTATGGGACAAGGATGCATGTGATAAGTTGATGAACAAGTATATTGATGTAAAATCAGTTTACGAACGGTCATCTGAGATTGTACAAAGTGATGTAGCCCGTATTGCAATATTAATAGAGTGTGGAGGAATATACGCAGATTTAAATACATTTTGCTTAATGTCATTTGATGATGTTGTAGATAATGAATTGACAATAAGAAACACAAGTAATTCGTTTATCATGGCTCCAGTAAAAGCTAAATATTTAGTAGAATTCATAAAATCGCTGGAAGGGAAAACAAACACATATCAACCACTTTCATATGCTGGTGCGATAGCTTTGTCATTATTTGATATTACAAATGGAACGTTAGTGCGGAATGAAAACAGTTTTTGCGAAAAGCATGGTAGAATTTTAGATGGGGTTACTCGGTCAGTTCATCAATCAGAAACATATTGGTAAATTCTCCCCTTTGAACCATACGGTCTGGATGATTTGCTGATTCTGCTGCTTTTTTGTGTAACGTCAGTAATCGCGTCGAAGCCTTTATCATAGCCCATAGATGACCCGGTGGCATAGTCGAAAATGAGAGCAAATCATCATAAGTCATAATTGTTCCATTTCGAATTGCCTCGTATAGTCTGTCATGGCGCGACGACCATCTCTCAGGTGGTACAAAAGCCCTAAAATCTTGAAGATCGATGCATGCGTCGTCAAATGCATCACGTAAAGAAACGTCGTTTTCTTCAAAATAATTCATCACTGTATGAAATTGTGTCTCGTCCTCTGCTGTTAATCCATGGATATGGCGTGAAAATTTTGATTCGCTGAACCAATATAATGATTCATGATTCACCATCATGGTTTGATTAATATAATCGAAATGCTCACTGTCGTCGTGATGAACATTTTGTAGATTGACATAGTATCCACTTGAGATACTGTCGAGTAGGTCCCGTTTGGCAATATCAAGCATTTCACTGTTTGTTTTATTTAAGGAATTTAGTTCTTTAGGTAATAATTTATCATAAACGAGAGTATAAGGTGAGACACACCTCCCCACAAAGTGTCTAAAACTGCAACATTTGAAGAATAATTTTTTAGAATTGCAAGTGTGGTTGTGTTATAAACGCCATAGATAACCAAACCACTAATAAAGAAAACTCGCGAACGTTCCGACGCGTTCATTGACTTTGTACAAGGAATCAGGATATATAAAATGTTGATTACTAAAAGCAGGTATGCTAATATTGCAGGGACCATTTTTATATTAATACCTTCGTTTTGAATTTTTCTAACACTTTCGTTGTATATTTTATAGTTAAATCCAATCCATACAAAATCCATTATTAAATATATCACTAATACCATAAACAGTTTCATTTATTAATGCCTTTGAAAATTTTATTTTTCATATTAATGCCAACTAAAATAAAACCTTTTTTTACCAATGATAATATAATACGGATGAAAAAGGAAATGAACATTATATCAAAGACAGAAAGCAATATTCTTGTGAACAATTTAAAAGTAGTAACTAAACTAACAGATCGAAAAAGAAATCGGGTTGCCATTTTAAAATTCAATCAATTTCCAAAACGGTTCAAGACTGTGATAAGCGATGCATTGACTCATTTTTATGGTGCTTCAAAGAAATACTCTCCCGAGTCACTTGATTATCAGGTTGAAAACCATGTAAACGCCGGTGTGATGAATGAAGATTTATTATTTGGAGCACATCAGAACTCTGGTGCGGTTGGTCCAAACAGTGAACATGTGATGAGTTTGTTATATTACTATGACATCGAAAACATAGAAACGTCACTTCAATTTTTCAAAACGCTAAAAAAATTCTATTTTTTCTCCCCATGGTTGGAGTATGTGTTTAGTATTCCAATCAAGACTTCAAATATTATTGCGTTTACAGACGCATATCATCAACCTATAGTCGAGCGTTCGTCGATTGATTCGAAAAGAAAGGTATTAGTAATAATTATATCCAGGTAATAGTTAGTTATTAACAACCTAAAGATCCAAAGAATCACCTTCAAAAAAGATAAAGGACGAAATGGATGCACTGTGTAACGATACCAAGCATGCTGTGTACGAGTTTTTGGATATTAAGGACAAGCTACGACTTTATCCGACAATGCAAATGACACGACCGTCACAGAAAGTGGTTAGCCAGCACATGTTGGAATCGTGTGCGTTTATGACTGAAAAGGGGGCGAAGATGCGAGCCATTGGTACATCCGATCTTGATGACGTCGCTCATTTAATTCGCATCATGATACCAACACACAAGGACCTCGAACATGTTGTGAAGGTAGTGACAGATGACATGCGTGATAAAAACCCTTGTAGTCGCACAAGAAGAATACTTAGACTAACTTATGAATTGTATTGGGTAACCTGGCAGCCCATAAATAGACACACGATGTTATAGTAATGGATTTTAATACTTTTGAAAGAAAAACTCTCGATTTACGCGCAAAGCGTATCGAAACCGACACAATGTATCAAAATCAAATTGATAGATACTAAGTTATTGTGCAAGAATAACTAAGTTTTCAATTTGATCAACACGAATATTAACGAAGTATCCTTTATGATGTAACGGAACTATAATTTCAAGGTCGAAGTTATCATTATAAACTTTACTAATAAAACCGTACATTTCATTTTGGCCGACTTCTTTAACATAGATGTACTGTCCGCACATGTATTCATTAGTAAAGTTCATTATTAATAGAAAAATAAAATAACCTAAAGGGGAATACATACAGAGACATAAAGAAACTAAGACGATATGATTTACATAAAGCAAAACGGTGTGCTTCACGATTCGGATGACATGATTCGCAAGTTTGGTGCGACTTCGTTGTGTAAAGGAATCGATTGTGGATTATATTCAATTGACGTACCGAGCAACATTCGTGAGATTCTTCGTATAAACGGTTTCAAGAAGTGCGCATATTCAAATGCTATTTCAAACATGAAAAAGGGGAAACCGATTGAGTATTTGATCAAGGCATCAGGACGTATTAAACTCAAGTTTTCGGGGATGTCTTTACAGGAGGTGCTCGATCATTCGGATGTATGTCAGTCATTTATGTCGAGGATCAGTCTTGCAAATATGTATGAAATTGCATGCAGGAAACAAAACAGGGGGATGATGGAAAAATTTGAAGATGTTGACGTGAAAATCGACCCGATAACATGTGAATCAATAGTCGACCCAGTGTTTATTATGGATGATTTGAAAGCTGGTTGTAAGGTAATATATGACAGGAAGACAATTGAAGGATTTCGTAAATTCGATGCTTTTGTGTATGCGTGGGACATTATAGACGATGAGGTTAGGGAATATCAGTATTTTATACCGACTAACACGTTTCTTTCACCGTATACACGAAAGGTGTTTACAAAGGACAGCATAGTTAATTATGTAAAATATATTAAGTGATGAAGGTGATTACGCTGCAAACCGGGATTTACATATGTATGGGTGTAATAATAGGAATGATGATGTCGTCTGAGAGGGTACCGGAACGAAGACACGAAGAAAAAAAAACGTGTGAAAAGGTGGTACGTCATATAGTAGAGAAACAGATACACACAAGATATACAAATAACGATTTCGATTTCGAGAGGATTGGACATTTACATGCGTCTGAGCGAATAATACCATTATTTGGGAGACAAGTAAGGAGAGGTTCAGATATGTGGCATTACTACACGATGAGTGATGGACAGATACCGGTTCGATTATCATTTATGAACGGTGGTCGTTCAAGCAATTCTGAATATGGATGCAAAGAGTTGTATGATGGAGATAATGTATTTATAGAGGAATACAATAGGGTATTTGCTGCAAATATACAACGAGATTATTTACGTTACAATGGATACTAACTCTTCGACTTGGATATTTTCAGTGATATTAATCAGAGTTTTTTTATATGTGTAGAGACTGTTCGGCATATTTTTATCGCGACGAATCAGCATCAGAGTCCAAAGTTTGTTGGTTACAAACTTGCATTCAACGATGACACAATTCACATTGTCGATGATTTGACCATCGACGTCGAAATTAATATGTGAACTCGAACCGTCTGTAATTTTATTAATAGTTTTTTTGAGTTGACCGTGTTGCTGAAGAAACATGGTACCTCTACAATCCAAAGCGAAATCTACAGTATTTTCAGAACCATTTTTCAATTTGAAATAGGTCAAATGAGTGTTTGTCTTGACATGTGCATTGTTTGGGATGAGAATAACACCATCTGTTACATAATTTCGTTTACGAATCAGAAATTCTTCTACACGAGACAAGGGGAAAAAAGTTTTTTTAATGAATATAACGGCATCAGTTTCGTTGGGTTTGTATTGATTAATAAAAGTATCTGCATGTTTCATGCGTTCGGTAAATGGGAGTGTAGTCGTAGAGACACCACACATGGCAACACAATCATATACGAGGAAAATTGTTTTGCCTTGGTCATTTGTAACGACTTCACCATCGAGCACGGTACCCTTTGCGCATGCTTTTGGAACTCGTACTTTCATGATAAAAGCGTCGAGACGTCTGTTAACAATGCATGCTACCTTTTTATCATTGACAGTACAACAAACGAAGGCGTATCTGACACCATCGGTTTTATCGCAAACCATATAATCGTTTTTAAGTGTTTTAAGATGTTTTCTTTCGATTGACGAAGGTTGGGGGCCTGGAAACGTGTCATTCGATCCGTTCCATATGTCACATACTTCACTGAGAACATTACCGAAGGGATATGGTTTTGTATTCGGGATCATATAGGTATAAGTGATCATTTCTTTAATATAAATCGAGGTCATGTACTCGTTTGGGATTCATAATATACGCGTAAACACGTCCATAAGCCCATTGATATTTGGACGCACCCGGACGGTGACCTGTCAAATATGCTTTAATTCCTCGAGCGAAAACAGCTTTTAAAATTTTAAGGGGTATACCGGTAGCTTTTGCGATGTCTGGAAGTTTACCACTTACGCCTGGATATTTCTTTTTAAATTTTAATGACCACCCGGATGGTTTTGTTTTTATTTTTGCATCAGTTGGAAAAAGAGATGTATCATTACTGTTTTTACGTGAAATCATAGTAACAATACGTGATTGTACATCGCGTTTAGTTCTAAGACCTCTAAAATATTTCAATGGAGTGTAAATTTTAACTTTAAGTTTTTTCTTAGTCTGTTGAATATATAGTTTGAGTTTTTCATCCGTGAGCATTATAATAAAAAGTATTATAAATGAAGAAAGTCGTGAATCCAGAAACAGGAAGAAATATTGTTGTCGGCGGGTCAACACATAATAAGTTGGTTAATTTGAAAAAACCAATAATTTTTACCTATGGACGATTGAATCCTCCAACTAAAGGACATGAAGCAATGATAATGAATATGATTCGACGTGCAAAAGAGAGTGGAGCAAGCGTACGTATAATATTATCACATAGTCAAAACAACAAAAAGAATCCTTTGACAATAAATGAAAAGAAAAAATATTTATCATATTCATTTCCAAATATAAACATGAATGTATCTTCTAAGGAGAGGCAGATAAAAAACATTATAATGGAGTTAAAGGCCAAGCATCCACATGTACAAATGGTTGTTGGTAGTGACCGTGTAAATAGTTTTAAAAAATTTCTTAATGTAAATGTACAGAAAAGCGGAATGAATCGTGTAGAAGGTGGTGTATCCGGGACGAAGGCTCGTATTGCCGCGATGACAAATAATAAAAACGGTTTCAGAGAATGTGTGAGTACAAAAATATCAAATGAAAATATGACACGTATGATGCTAACAATAAAGAAGCGTTTGAAGAACATTCAAACGCGTAAAAAGTAAAACGAATAATTGATTATTTTATAATGTATAACAATGTACAAATTTAATGTAAAAGATTTGCATAGGTTAAAAACACAAGAGCACTTTCATAATGTAGTATTGGATGAAACGGTTCGACAAAGGACTCGAACGTTGAAAACTTTCAAGTTACCCAATATGGACCCGAAGAAAAATAGTTGTAAAGATACGAATGAAAAGAATAAAAAATTAACGTCAACACAATATTTATTTTATGAGACAGTCAAGAAAATGAAAGAACCTTCTGTGCATAGGGGTTTAATAGGTTGGCTTTCAACAGGGTCTGGAAAAACAACAATAGCTTCGGGTATAATTAATGCATTTGCAGACACAGAAAGAACTGTGTATTATATTTCGAAACATGACGCATTGAAGCCACATGTAGAATTCGAGAAAGTACTTGAAGAAATGTATGATACGAAAATAGAGAAATTAAAAGAGAAGTTAAAAATCATGTCTATTGCTTCATTTGCAAATAGGTTAGTCAAAAAGGATATTAATTTAAGCAAAGCAGTTATAATTATTGATGAAGCGCAATATTTGTTTGCACAGCGTGCAGTTCCTCAATTCAGGGATAAACATCGGTATGTAATAAAAACATTATTAGGTGCAGAGGCATTAAAATCTTATGTGTTTATTTTAACAGCAACACCTGGAGATGATGTAGATGAATGTTTAACACTGATCAATATAGTTCGGAGACAAGACGAAGAACTGTGTACATTTAATACACATACCAAGCATCTACTTGGAAAATTGTTTTATCTGAACATGTCAAAAGATTTAAGCATATTTCCCAAATTGACCGCATTATCATCAAATCATCCTCTCACAGAAAAGATACATCTAGGACGTTATATGGAAAAACTTAAAGCAAGTAAAGGAACTATGAATGACGTAAAGACACTTCAGAAATGGTCAAATAATTTGTTTAAAAGTGACAATTTCAGTGAAAAGATTCAGGGGATATTCGCTTTGATAAAGAAACATCCCGGTAAACATTATATATACAGTCAATATGGTAAACAGGGGATATCTGATTTAGCAAAATACCTTGAAAAGATGGGGTATAAAAAGGCCAGTAAAACGAATATGAACAAGGAGACAAAAAAATATATATTAGCGAAGGCGAGTGATAAATTCAATACAAGTGTGGAGAATAATCCTGTCATGAAGAAATTTAATAGTTTGGAAAATATGAACGGATCAAACATAGAACTATTTCTTGCAACGGATAGCTATAATACGGGTATTGATTTAAAAGATGTAAGACATGTACATTTTATGGAACCTTCTATAAGTCATACAGATGTCATACAAGGTATAGGAAGGGGAGTGCGGATGTGTTCACACGCTCATTTGCCTAAAAAGGATTGGAAGGTAACAGTACATACACATTTTAGTGTTCCAAAGTTAAAATCAGACAGTATAGATAGGACAGTAAATGAAAACAGTATTTCAAAATATAATGTATTGAATGTATTATTAATGAATTTAAAACGGTATGCTTTGGATTGCAAGGCATTAAATAAATTTCACGGAGGTGACTTTAAATGCGCGAATATTACAGTATCAAGAAGGGAACCGTTTCGACATTAAACAATATAAGGATAAAACAGATGGTTAATGGTATATGGAGCAAGTTCACGCGAAAGGTATTCAATTTGGACTACTATCTTCCGATGTATTACGGAAGATATCGGTATTAAAAGTAGAGAGCAATGATCTATATGATAAAGGTATACCGAAAGCAGGTGGTCTATGTGATTTAAGGCTGGGAACAACTGACAGACAGTTCAAATGTCAAACATGCAACGGCGATATTCTGGTATGTCCTGGGCATTTTGGACATATTGACCTTGTGATTCCCATGTATCACATTGGATTTATGAAAATGGTGATGAAGGTATTGCAGACGGTGTGTTTTGAATGTTCTAAATGTTTAATTGATATTCCGTGTACATTACGTCAAGGAGACAAGAGATTTAAGACGATGCATGACAAATGTAAAACCAAATATGAATGTGTACATTGTTCAGCGATACAACCTAAATATTCATTTGATGCATACAAGATTTATATGGAATTGAACGATGAAAAGAAACTGTGTACGGCGCGTAATGCATTATTTATAATCAAACGTATATCTGATAATGATGTGAAATATATTGGGTTTAATCCCGAACATGGACATCCAAAAAATTTGATTTTAACAACAGTACCAGTGAGTCCACCCCAAGTGCGACCGTCTATTTTAATGGATACATCATTGAGAAGTCAGGATGATCTCACACATAAGTTATCTGAAATCATACGTTCTAATATTAACCTCGGTAAACACATTGAAACAAACACGAATGAAAATACCATCACAGAATTTACTAATTTGTTGCAATTTCATGTGAATACTCTTATTGACAATGAGATTCCTGGACAACCGCAAGCGACACAAAGGACGGGTAGACCAATGAAAGCAATTTCACAACGATTGAAGGCGAAAGGTGGGCGTATTAGGGGTAACTTGATGGGGAAACGCGTAAATTTCTCTGCGCGGTCAGTTATTACAGCAGAACCGAACATTGATTTGGATGAACTTGGCGTTCCTATTGCAATCGCTGCAAATATGACAGTACCTGAAACTGTTACAGAATTTAATAAACACATAATGGAGTCGTATGTAAGACAAGGGCCAATCATTAAGACAACACAACAAGTAGGTGCGAAATATGTGATACGAGAGGATGGTACCAGGTGTGATATGAGATTCAAGTCGGATGATTTTATTCTTAAAATAGGTGATGTTGTTGAACGAACAATGAAAGACGGCGATTTAGTAGTTTTCAACAGGCAACCGACGTTGCATAAGATGTCAATGATGGCACACAGTGTGAGGGTAATGGAACATAAAACGTTTCGGATGAACCTTTCAGCGACGACACCATATAATGCGGATTTTGATGGTGACGAAATGAATTTACATCTTCCACAATCGATGGCGGCAAAAGCAGAGTTGAAGGAATTAATGATGGTAACGAATAACATTGTATCGGCACAAGCGAATAAGCCAGTGATTGGAATTGTGCAAGATTCATTGCTTGCTTCGTGGAAGATGACAGGTCGAGACATATTTTTTACAAGGGAAGACATGACGAATATAGTAATCAATTCAAAGGAACGTATTCAAAATGTAAAGATACCACCTCCGACAATTTTAAAACCAATTCGTATGTGGACAGGAAAACAAATTTTTGCAATGCTTATTCCTCGTGACTTTTATTTTTACAGAAAATCATCTTGGAATAGCCCTGATGACAAAGTATCGTTTACAATTGACGATTCTGAGGTTATTATTCAGAATGGATGTATAGTTTCAGGACAATTGTGCAAAAAGTCGTTGGGTTCATCTGAGGGTGGCATAATTCATCGATTGTGGTTGGAGTATTCGCCTGAGATTGCGAAGAATTTCATATCATCGCTTCAGTATATGGTGAATTATTTCATTCAAAATAGTGGTTTTAGCATTGGTGCTGGGGATGTATTTATTGACAAGGAGACTAAGAAAAAAGTAAAAGTATCAATTGAGGAATCAATTACACAGGTGAGACAGATTTTGCATGTAAGTCAACAGACATCGAACAAAGAACTATTTGAAAAGAAAATCAATCATATTTTGAATAATGCAATGGCACAAAGCGGACGATTCGTTCAAGACAAAATCACAATTAAAAACAATATTCATGCAACTGTAACAGCAGGTTCGAAAGGATCAGTGCTTAACCTGTCACAAATCATGGCATGCGTGGGACAACAGAATGTAAACGGTCAGCGCATTATTGAAGGTTACAATGATAGACCTTTACCACATTTCCCGAAACACGATCAATCTCCAGAGGCACGAGGATTTGTGAAACATTCATATTTAGAGGGTCTGGAAGCGCACGAGTTTTTCTTTCATTCCATGGGTGGACGGGAAGGTGTAATTGACACCGCTGTTAAATCAGTAACTGGCGATACAGAACTTGTGCTAATCGAGAATGGAAATGCACTGAACGTAAGCATCGGCGAATGGATTGATAAACAGCTGCTGAATCATAAAGACAAAATAAAATATCACGATGAAACGGAGGCCAACATGGAATTACTGGATATTGACAAAGCTGGCATTGTGGCGTATATTCCCACTACGACAAATGATGGAAAAATGAGTTGGGGTAAGATTACAAATGTAACTCGGCATGACCCCAGTGATATTATATATAAAATAACGACCGATGGAGGACGAAGTGTAAAAGTGGTGGCATCTAAATCACTACTTGTTTGGAACGAAGACGAGGACGTGTTTGTTCCTACTGACACGACAGAAGTGCATGTGGGTGATTACGTGCCTGTATCGTTTAATTTTCAGAACAATCATTCGACAACACACAAAATTGATTGTTTGGTACTTGATGGTGAAACTGGATTTTTTATTGGTGTCTATTTGGCGAGTGGACATTCTGATTTTAAAACTGGGAAAGTCGCTATTACACATATGGATGGTGAGCATATACAAAGAGTACAGAGATGGTTTGAACATAATGGAATCAAACATGAGACGATGCATACGACAGTGGTCGGTGATTCTGCCATGTTAGCAAATTGTTTGATTGAAATGTTTGTAAAGGATGAGATTCCTGCCGAGTTTCATGTGGCGCCTGATGACTTTATCAAGGGATTTGTCGAGGGCTATTACATATTTAATGGATTTAATTCGGAAAACACAATAGGAATAAGCGGGTGCTCACAAACCCTCGTCAATGGTATAAGTATGTTGTTGTCGAGATTTGGTATATATAGTGAAATATTCAACAAGGTTATAAAAATTCGGTCAACGTTTGTGCAGCGTTTTGTGGAGGTTATTGGTGTCACGCTACACGATGTGTATGATAATTCCGAGGCGACAAACATTTTTAATGCAATTCGGACGAAGAATGATACTGTACTTGACCGGATTGCATCGATAGAAGTGTTTGAATCGAGCGAGTACCCAAAAGTGTATGATTTTACTGTACCGTCGACATTGAACTTCGGTCTTGCAAATGGATTGCAGGTGTACGACACGTCAGAGACTGGATATATTCAGAGGCGTCTTGTGAAGGCGATGGAAGACTTGATGGTTGAATTTGACGGTTCAATCAGAAACTCATCATCGGATATAGTGCAATTTATGTATGGCGACGATGGTTATGACGGTGCATTGTTAATGACACAACGTGTGTATAAAGATAATAATTCAGAACATGCATCAGCAGAAGAAATAAACGAGTTGTCCAATATTCATAGTAGTATGTCGTCAGTGAAATCACCATTACTGATTGATGTTATGTGTGAAAAGTATAAACGGAATTGTCCAACAACCTTAAAACACGCAGACGTATATAATGATGTGAAAAATATGTTGACAGAAATGAAGGTGTTTAGCGGAATCATTCGGAATCAGGTATTAACGGCTATGTCGTCGAAGCGGATAATTGACGAGTATAATATAACCCCTGAAGATTTTGCGCATATGAAAGAGAATGTTGTATATCAACATAATCGTGCCAAAGTCTGTAAAGGTGACATGACGGGTATTATAGCAGCACAATCGATGGGTGAGGTTGTGACACAATTATGTTTGAACACGTTTCACTCCGCTGGAATCAGTGCAAAGAATGTAACACTGGGTGTACCAAGATTCAAAGAGCTAATCAACGTCGCAAAAAATATCAAGTCACCAATCATGACATTACCTCTACGAGATGAGTATAACAATTTAGACAATATTGATTTCATTGCACAAACTCTTGAGTATGTCAATATTCAATCCTTAATTTCACGGAAATATATGTCATACAAACGATTGGAAATGACGGAACATTATCTTAGTCTTGGGAATGTTCCTGAATATTTTGGAACGAGTATTGTATTCCATTTCAATATGGACGCATTGAAGCGTTCTGGGAAGACACTTTTTGACATTTATATGTGTATAATCAAGAATTATGAGGATACCTTGATACCTGTATATAATCATGAGAACGACGACCCAATAATGGAAATTTTGGTATTAAACGAGGAAGACATTAATGAGCGATACATATTTATTTTAATGAATAAAATCATGTCAAAACTGACCATTGACGGGACAGAAGAAATAAAGCGAACATATGTACGAAAGGATGATACAAATGGGAAATGGTTTATTGAGACAGATGGTTTAAACATAGAGCATATATTTTCATCGCCGTACTTTGATCATGCAAACTGTACATCAAATCATGTAATGTATACATACGAGCATTTCGGAATTGAGGCTGCCAGGAATACATTATTAAAAGAGATTAAGCACGTGATCGAGTTTGATGGTGGTTATGTAAATCGAAGACATTTCTATATTTTAGCTGACACTATGACACATAAGGGAGACATCATGCCAATTACAAGACATGGAATTAATAAGGCGAACACAGGACCACTCATGAAATGTTCATTTGAGGAAACGATAGATATTTTAACAGATGCTGGCATATTTTCAGAATTTGACCATCTCAACGGTGTAACAGAGAATATCATTATGGGTCGTCTGGCACCGATTGGGACAGGTTCATCCAGTATTATTTTCAAAACTCCAAAGTTGGATATGAAAGACTTGGACTTTGATATCATAGAACCTGAAGTAGATGATGAATTTGTGCCTGCATCTGAATCTGGTTCCGAACACACAGAAACATATTATGACATAGAATCGAACGTATGCACTGAAACCTATTACGATGAAGACGCATCTACAACTTGTACCGAAACATATTTCCCAATGTAATGTAATATGAGTGAAGTGTATGTATTGTTGTCAAGTACAGCTATATCATTAGCGTGTTTTTGTACACAAAGTTTTTTACAATGGAGGAACGAGATGCATATGAAAAAAGGTATAAATACAATGAGTCGAATGAGTGATTTGCTTAGTCGATTTTATTGGCCGATATATATGAGGCTTGTACAATTCGAGATATCGGGTGATCGTGTTATACTTAAAGAAATATTAGTAATTTTACACGAAGAAATGGGTAAAGCGGCACCCAAGACGATAATAGCGGAACCAGTAGTAAGGCTGATAATGCATATTACAAACGAAAAATGTCCGTACCCGAAGGACATAATTCAGGTGTTTAGGACAAGAACATTTGAAATTCAGAAAACATATAATGACATATATTTCAATATATAACGTCATTACATAGAGGACATTTGTTTCCATTTATGAGCCAAGTGTCAATGCAATTTAAATGGAAAATGTGATGACACTTGAGTGTTTTAATTATTTCACCGCTTAAAACGGATTCTATGCATATGGGACAAGACATTTCGTTTCCTTCATATACTTCTTCTGGTAATAGAACACTAACTTTGTTTAAAGGTACATTTCTTAAAGATGTATTATTTGGTATAGCGAATGTCAGGAGCAATCTTCTGCAAATGGATGTAAATATACATGCACATGTAATAATTAGGACAAGTTGCGCGAATACGAGTGAAGTAAATAAATTATACCATGGGGGATATGTTTGTGTAAAAAGGGTCGCATTTGCATGAAGATAATGAGACATATTATGTTCTGTGAAAACGACTGGTAGGCGACAAAGCGTACTATTATAAGAATCATGAAATGTTACTACAACAAATTGAGACTTAAGTTGAATGGCTTTATTTTGAATTTCTAAAAGAGTAACAAATGGCTTTAAATTTACATATACACCTCCAATACACTCATTACATAACGTACCTGAGTATAAATTTGCATTGATACATGGGAGAGACCAATATGGTATGTGTGAAGAGATAAGTTTACCATTTACATTAAGGTCGCCAAATTGACGTGTCATTATAAGTAAATAATAAGTTTTGTATTTAAGTAATTGAAAAATTAAATTGTAAAGGGAATTAATGCACAGGGGTTACAAGATTGAAACAAAATTAGATGAATCTGATACAAATTCAGATGACGAATATTCATCCGACGAAGAAATAAAACACGGGTACACCTTCATTCGTAAAAGTCGGAAAAATCCCCCTAAAATCGAATCTGCTTTTTTGTTAACCGAGGATTATTTATCAGACTGAATCGTATTTTTTTGTGCATGCTTTTTTATGCCATCGGTCCCATGATTTATTCATATCAAGTTTATACATGCCACAGATATGCAACATCATTTCAAAGATTTTGACAAGATGTTCTTTGGTTTGGACACCATTATTATTACGCATAGTTTGTGACAGTAATTGCATGTGTTCGCTAATTTCAAACCAGCAGACAGGGGTATTATGCGAAGGAATTTTAATTGAGTTGAAATCCATGGTTAATATGATCACGCGGTAATTTTTTAAATAGCTTATTTGTTAAGCATTTTCAGCATGAGTTTATTATGCGTATCAAGTGATTTTTTTATACCAAACAAGGCTTCTGCAATATTAGTTCCATCCTCTGTGACGAAAAAATTACTTAGAATTTGTCCGATATCAAGTTGATTAAAGTCGTCTTGGTCGTCTTGATCGTCAAACTCATCCATTTCGTCATTCGAATCACTTTGTTCCGAGACATCATCAACAGTTGTTTCAGTTTTGTCATCTGCGATAACGTTGGCCATTACACTATACATTTTTTTTGAATTGAATTTTATCCGCATTTTTTTATTTTGTAATATAATGTCAGGTGTTAAAGATGCATTATCGAAAATAAATGTAAAACGCGAGGGTCAACTTATTGCGTACGATACTTTCAATTCGACAGTAATGTCAATTCAAATTGGATTTACATTGGCGACTGCATTGGCGTTTAATGAATACATTAAATCTTTATTAGCAACCTCTCTTAATAAACAAGGACCTACTGCCTATCTCAAATACGCTATATCGATAGCTATAGTATCTGGAATTGCCCTTTCACTGACCAATAGGTATGTGACTTCAAATGGCACAGAGGAAGATAATACAATACAAGGAAAATTAAAACGTCGTCTTGAAATAGCTTAAAGATAAAGTGTATTATAGACATAGAAATGGAAGTACTTGACACCTTCGTAAACATAAACTTATTGGTACAACAACAGGTGTCTTCATATAATGAATTTATAGGAAATGCCCTTCAAAATATAATTGACGAGGTCGGCTATGTATCCAACGATACACATGAAATATACTTTGGAAAATCGTATATTTCACGTGCATCTGTATCTGAATTGGATGGTACAACACATATTGTGTATCCGGACGAGGTTCGTATGCGTAATTTGAGTTATTCAAGCAGTATATTTGTAGATATACGTTTGAAGACGTTATCGAACCAAAGCGAACAAGAGTTTGATAAATGTTTTATGGGACGAATGCCTATGATGGTTGGTTCAAAGTATTGCAATACACAAATTGCACCAAATGATAAGGAATGCAAGATGGATCCTGGAGGATACTTCATTATAAATGGTAATGAAAAAGTGTTAATTAGTCAGGAGAAAATGAATAATAATAGGGTGTATGTATTTCATAAAAATACTGCAAAATACACAACATCTGCAGAGTTACGGTCATTGTCAGAGGGAGATACGAAAAGTACGAGCACAATTGTGATGAATATCACCGTGGCCAACGCTGATTTGGAGCAATATCTTCGTATAAATATACCATTTATGAAATGTGAGTTATGCATTTTTGTTGTATTGGAAATTCTCGGTTGCACAGATTTCAGTACAACAATTGATAATTTTGATAACGAACAATTCAAATATGCACTTTTTTCATCACTACAAGAATATAAATTAATAAAAGACAGACATAATATATTTGATTATGTAAACAAAAAACTTATCAACCCGTGTAAAAATGATGAAGTCGAGTTGTATGTTCGGGGATTATTTGACAAACAATTTCTACCTCATATTGGCTATGACGATTCAGATGATACGAAAGGAAAGAAATCTAGTTTGTTTGGATATATGATTGACCAACTTATACAGACGGATTTAAAATGGAGAAACCAGGACGACCGCGATCATTATAAAAATAAACGCATTGATTCTGCAGGCTTTCTGATGGCAGGGTTGTTTCGTCAGTTGATGAAGAAAATGTTAAAGGACATGAAAACAACAATGGCAAAGTCGACAGACACAAATATTGTAAATATATCGAGTTTGATGAAGACAAAGTTTATAACGAATGGTTTCAAGTATTCTCTTGCGACGGGTAATTGGGGGTCTGGTAATAATACAATGAATATGAGAACAGGTGTATCACAAGTGCTCAATCGTCATTCATATTTGAGTACACTTTCTCATTTACGGAGAATCAATTCTCCAATTGGAAAAGATGGTAAATTAACAACACCCCGGCATTTACACGGTAGCCATGCGTTTAGGATTTGTCCTTGTGAGACTCCAGAGGGACAAGCCTGTGGGTTGGTAAAGAATCTCGCAATATCAAGTCACATATCGATCGGTCAGTCTTCTACAGCAATTCGAGACTTTATTGTAAACATGGATGTTATATCACCCCATGGAACTGAACGTATATTTGTGAATGGGTATATAATGGGTAAATGCGTTGATGCGTCTACAGTTGTATCGATCTTAAGACGAATGAAACGCTGTTGTGATTTGAGTCAAGAAACTGGAATTGTATATGATGAGAAAAATAAAGAAATTCGTATACATACAGATCCGGGAAGGTGTATGCGACCTCTTTTTTTGGTTATTAACAGAGAACTTGTTTATAATAAGACGAAACATGGTAAATTCAAATGGGAACAGCTGATTTCTAATGGAATCGTTGAGTTCATTGATCCTGATGAAGAAGAAGAAGCCCTTATTGCAATGACAGTTGAAAAATTGCACGAACACGATTACACACATTGTGAGATACATCCAAGTTTGTTATTGGGAGTATGTGCGTCTATAATTCCGTTCCCAGACCACAATCAATCACCTCGCAACTGTTATCAATCTGCAATGGGGAAACAGGCGATTGGAATGCCAATGACAAATCATAATGACCGTATTGATAGTTATTCGCATGTATTGTGGTATCCACAGAAACCACTTGTACAAACTAAAATGACAGAAAATATAGGTTATAATGCATTACCATCTGGGGAAAACGCTATTGTTGCTATCGCGTGTTATACTGGGTATAACCAGGAGGATTCAGTTATTATGAACAAATCTTCTGTTGATAGAGGATTGTTTAGGTCGTATTTTTATAGAACATACAAAGACGAGCAGAAACAAAGTGGAAATTTCGCTAAAGAGCAATTCGAATGTCCTGATAAACAAGCAACGGTTGCAATGAAATTCGGAGATTATTCAAACCTTGACATTGATGGTTTAGTTTCACCCGGAACAGTGCTAAAAGACGAAGCGATAATCATTGGTAAAACGCTTGGTCTACAAACTCCATCGGCACTTGGACATACAAAAAAAGATATTAGTATTCCAATAAAAAATAACGAGGACGGTGTTGTGGATAAGGTCGTAATAACGACAAACGAACAAGGACTTATTTTAACGAAAGCACAAATGCGTTCGATGCGAGTACCGGAGGTTGGTGATAAATTCTCGAGTCGTCACGCACAGAAAGGAACCGTTGGTATGATGTATAATCAAGAAGATATGCCGTTTACGAGCGAAGGCATATCACCTGACATTATTGTAAATCCACACGCTATGCCAAGTCGTATGACAATTGCACAGCTGATTGAATGTATAATGGGAAAAGTATGCTCAATTAAGGGTACCTACGGAGACGCGACACCGTTCAATCAATTAGACCCTGATGATATTGCATCAGAACTGGGAATGCTTGGATTTCAAAAATATGGTTTTGAAACAATGTACAATGGGATGACGGGTGAAAAGATAGAGGCAAAGATATTCATTGGACCGACTTATTATCAGCGTTTGAAGCACATGGTGAATGATAAAATTCATTCACGAGCGAGAGGACCTATACAAATATTGACCCGTCAGCCAGTAGAAGGGCGAAGTAGAGATGGTGGGTTACGCTTTGGTGAAATGGAAAGGGACTGTGTCATCAGTCATGGAGCTTCTGCTTTTCTAAAGGAGAGATTATTTGATCATTCGGATGCATACGAACTACCAGTGTGTAAGACTTGTGGAATGATGGCTGTGATTGACCAAAAAACGGGTGTACACAGTTGTAATGTATGTAAAAATGACAAAAATGTGGTAAATACTCAAATACCATATGCATGTAAGCTTTTATTTCAGGAATTGATGTCGATGTCCGTTATACCAAAGATAATTATATAAATATAAAAATACCATTCATGATATTTGGACCATACCTGTAAAAGGAATAATCTCGACGTGCCTATGTATGCATGGCTACCAATACATTCTGACCCACCAGAAAAAAATACCATTGTTAACCTTGAAAACTTTGAATCTATATGGTCAACATCATTATGGGGTAAAGGGATTCTTTCAAAATATCACAACAATGTCATTCATATTCCACATTCTATCGATTCGCTTTATTTTGACGGCGTTTTGTCTAATGAATCTCGTCGTAGTGAAATTCGAAAAAGTATGGGGATATTAGAAGAAGCGTATGTTTTTTTGATGGTTGCTCGAAAAACATTCAGGGTTCTGTAGGTTACACACGCACGAATGTTATTATCAACTGGCCACATGCACTTGATACTTACCAAACAGAGTGTAAAGTATCCGATTTAAAACATGGATATGCTGATTTGAATATGTATAATATGACTGATTTCAAAACATGCGTATTAGTTCCTGAGCTTTTAACAGATGCGATTTTACAAGTATCCAATGAGTACTACATGACGTCCACACATATAAAGAGCTTTGACAATATTACTTTGATTGTACGCGATAAAAATAAATCATACGGTTTAGGGTTTATTGCCGATCAAAACGTATTTGTAACGTTTGACTACCCGATACTATATATAAACACCATTGATAACGTAAATATGTATAAAGTAACTCTACCAACTTTTAATGGTATTATACAAAAGGAAAATATGCTCATTCATGGTTCGTTTGTGTATATACCAGTTTATAATATGAAACACATCGCTTGGATTTACGATATCGAAAAGAAAACACAACAACTTATTGAGTTGGTAACCCCATTACACGCAACGTGTTTTATTAAATATTCTGATGGTTTTTACATTTATGGTTCAACTGACAACAAACTTATAGTTAAGAAAATCACATATCATGACCTTTCTCTTCCAAACCAATAAAATTCAGCGACATCGCCTTGTGTGCATTTTCCATTCGTTCGAACGGTCCCCATAGTTCAATAACATGCGTATCTTTGCGCCACCATACGTATTTCAACTTGTGTTCAGATGTAAATGTTTTAAAATGTTCACCGTTGATTCCCATCACATTTTCGATGTCTGCTACCCTGACGTGTTTGACGTTCACGTGGGAATAGTGAGAATTCTGAGTAACGTAAACCATGATATTTATAATATGGTGGTAATTCTTTAGGTTATTTAATATATATTTACGACTGAGAATGTCCTGTCTTCAAAAGTTATACTTCCACGATATGACTCAACAACTATAGTGACTTCCGACGATGAGGGTGGTATGATCGTATGCAGCGAGATGATACCCCCTTTTCTTTCATCTGTGAGTACATCAATACATCTCTTGGAATAGCGTATACCGTTAGATTCAATATAAAGATTGTATTTAGAGATTTTATCAGTTGATATGAATATGGAAGCGTTGGGAAGGTCTGGAAATCCAGTGACTGCTCCTGCGTTTGTACCTATATCACCGTATACGAACGTTGTTGCACTTGTATTCGATACTGCTCCAGCAGTAGCAAACACCGCAAAAGCACTTACCGAATTAATTTCCGTTTGATATGTTGACACATCTGTAGGGATAGAAATATTAGAATTTGTGAGTGCAACTGCACCTGCCATAGATAACAATCTTCCATTAAGTTTTCCCCCTGACCCCATAGATGCAGCAGCAGCTGCAATGCAGGTTCCTGGAAATACATGTTCACCTGTGTGTGCGAGAGCCAATGCAGCTCCCGATGTTGTTATCCAGAATATATTAGCGGAGACAACACCACCTTGAAGTGTAACGCGTGTGCTTGCATTTGTAGAAAATGCCCCATCAAATCGAAAAACAAAAACATCTGTTGATGATCCATTTAAAGTCAACACGGATGCAACCCCAGCACCGGATACCCAATACACACCAGCTGAAAGTGTTATATTGTTCAAAGGGGTTGCAAGCTGTTGTGTTATTGGTAATACTATAAGCATGTTATATAATTCAAATAAATCATCTTTTACTCGGCGTGTGACAAATTCAGGGCGAGTTATGTATTGCGAATTAAAATGTACAACATGCGCACACGAATCATCGATTTCAGATATAGTTTCTATATTTTGTGTTAAACCCGATGTGACTTCTATTGGCGTATTCTCGTCCCTTAGTCTATAAAATGGTGATTTTGCTTTATCAATTTTCAAAGCCAAACCATCTTCTAAAGCGATTTTGGTTGCAAATGGTGTAATGCCATCTACGTCAAAATCACCTGTTATATGCACCTTAGTTGTAATGTTTTTACCTATAATAATCGTTTCACCGGATGGTATTATCAGAAGATTTCCAAGGTTGGATACTTTATAATCACAAGACATATTACTATATATGAGATAAGCATTTAAGTCTTTAATATCTTGCTCAAAACCATAAATATTACAAACGACATCATAAACATCGCTATTATATCTTCACGCTTTTCATCAAAAGTCATGCATTTATATAGGTTCTTTTTATCCAAACAACTTTTTGATTTTACATTTATATTTTTTGTTTGTTTAATCATCACAGCCTCGTTGTTATAAACGTCATCCGCATCTTCGTAAGTCATTGTTGTATATACATTTTTTATTTAAGATTTTAATATTGGATTAATACCACTATTTTTAACTGTATTATATCCAGAGTAAAAAAGAAATTTCTTATCGTTGTCAGACACATTAAAATTTATAGCTGAAATAGTTCCTGTCGGTATTTCGATTCGAATACCATTCAGGTCAACAGGAGTTTGTATGTTAAATAATAATGTTTCTACCATTGCTGATGTAAACGATAAAACATTATTGATACGGGACGTATCTGATATACTAACAAGGTCAAGAATTATTGGGGTAGTATCCTCAAAAGCGTCGATAGGTATATTTCGCAAACATCCACCATCTACATAATATTTATTATCATATTTTACCGGTGCGAAAAAATAAGGTATACACGCACTTATTTGTACTGCTTTCGCAACTTCCATAGAAGGGGTTAAAATATAATCGAACCAGACAAGTTTTCTATCTGATACACAGGTTCCAGTTAATTTAAGGTGTACACCTGTTTTTATAAATAAATCTTTGAAAGTTATTCTAGATATTCCAAATTTTCCTTCAAGTATTTTATTTAAATACGATTCAATGTAAGTTCCTTTATGATAACCGTAATTTTTGTACAATCGGAACATATCTCTGAAACAACCTATTGAAGAATCTTTTATTTTCTTAAAAGGTGTTGCAAACATGATTTGTTTTAATTCTTCTGAACTAAACCTTGACGCGACTAAGGCTGCAACAAGAGCGCCAGAGCTTGTTCCGGAAACATGCATAATACTTTCAAAAATACCAAATTCTGAAAGACATGCAATGGCACCTGTATGGGCAATTCCTTGAACCCCTCCACCTTCGAGTATTAAAGAATATTTCATTTATTTTATTATAGAATATAAAGCCATGAGTTTTGCCAATAAAGGAGAACCCTCGAAAATGGTTATGGGTGGAATCATGTTTTTATACACCCTTATCGCTGCTACAATATCCGCTCAAGGATTTATCAAAGTAATTCAAGATAAATGTTCAGATACCAAAGGAACTAAATTATATTTTTTATTGTCTATTATATTTCTTTCTTTTAACATATGTATGCGAGCAGTTGCACATAGTTTGATTAACTTTCCTAATATATCGCGATTTTACGTTTTTCCTACTATAGGTTTTAACCTTGTACTACTTCTTTTGCTTGGTCTTTTTCATGGGGTTGGTGATTACAAGGCATGTGATGAATCATCTATTGCTGGACTTAATAAATTTAATCAAGTGGAATTAAAAACAAATCCTGTGACTGATATCGGAAACTTCAAAATACGTTTGAAAAAACTAAAAGAAGATACAAGCAACTATAAACAAGATGAATTATTTAAAGAAGAGCACGTGATAGAGTGGAAGTATATATCAGAATTTTGGAACAACACCCATATCAATGAACCCAACACACCTGATAAAGGATTAACATTAAGTCAACTTTTAACTAAGCTTTCTGATATACGTAGTGATAATAAGGAAGGCGAACATGAAATATTTATGACAAATTACAAAGAACAATTTGAAAAAAACTGGTTGAAAACTGAAATTCAAGATTGGAACACTGAAAACAAAACGGAATTCGAGTTATTAACAACACTGAGAACACTTTGTGTAAAGTTTGAAATAGATATAAAAGACATGGAAGCTAACGAAAAAGCAGAAAAAATGAAGGAAAATGAACAATGTTCAGCCGGCAATATAGCGTTGAATGACGAAAAAATTTCAGAATTTTCAAAATATCCGTTGGAGAATATAATGAAGTCATTTAGAAAACTGACTGAAGATTATGATGATTTAAAAATTGTATATTCTAAGAACCGTTTGGAGAACTCTATGCGTGAAACAAAAACCGATAATTTTAACGTTGCATCTATAGTTATAAAATCATTGGCGTACATGTTTGTCGTGCAGCCATCTATAGAAATCATCCACATATCATATACTTTAATAGATATGATGAGACAATATGATTCTGGTTCGTGGGTCATGTTCCTAAAAGTATTCATGGTTTTAATGGCAGTTTTATTTGGAGTCGCTGCGTTTGCACCGAGTAAAGTATTTGACGTTGATGAATTGGTTAATAATATTGGGAACCTCGGTAAAAAGGGGATAAAAGAGTCCAAAAAGGTAACAGCAGACGCTGCAGATGCCATTACCGAAGAAGTTAAATCGTCATAAGGGGACCTTAAGGACAATATAACTATTTAAAAATATATATTGTTATTATATCATAACATGATGCAACTGTTCGGTAAGAAAGCTTGCGAGAACTGCAAAGTCGTTAAGGGAGTATTGGAAACCCAGGGAACAAACTTTACCTACAATGAAGTGGAAAATTTATTCAAAGCTGAAAAAATTCTAACCAACATGGGATTAAATGTCGATATCGAATGCATAACGGTATTTCCATTTGCGGTCGATAAAGGTAAAGTATATGCATACGATGAAATTGTAAATAATCTTCTTGAGCCGATACTGTTTCCACGAGACGACCGATACACATTATTTCCAATTCGTTATCAGAACGTATATGAAATTTTGAAAAAGTCACGAGCGTCGTTCTGGAATCCCGAAGAAATTGATTTTTCGAAAGATTATGAAGATTGGATTTCACTCGACGAAAATACAAAAACATTTTTGAAACATGTACTGGGTTTTTTCGCGAGTGCCGACGGAATAGTGCTTGAAAATCTTGCATCGCGATTTACGAGAGAAATAAAGATTCCGGAAGCATTACACTGTTATGCAGTACAAGAAGCAATGGAGGCTATTCACAGTGAGACATATAGTTTATTGATTGAAACGTATGTTAAGGATCCTAAGGAGAAATCTCAATTGTTTAACGGAGTGAAGGAAATCCAGTCCATCAAACAAAAAAGCGAGTGGGTAAAGGAATGGTTGTTGGGTAAACAAACATTCGCCGAACGATTGATTGCGTTTGCATGTGTTGAAGGAATCATGTTTTCTGGAAGTTTTTGTGCTATATTCTGGATGAAAAAACAAGGTAAAATGCCAGGATTATCTTTTGCAAATGAACTCATTTCACGAGATGAGGCATTACATACAGAACATGCAGTTTGTTTGTTTCATCACCTTAGGTTCAAACCATCTGAGGAAAGTGTACACAACATAATCAAAGGTGCGGTTGCACAGGAGAAAACGTTTATTATCGAGAGTTTAAAGTCGAGACTCATCGGAATGAATGATGTATTGATGGGCACGTATATCGAGTTTGTCGCTGACAGGTTACTTATCCAGCTCGGATACAATAAGGTGTACAATTCGAAGAATCCATTCGATTGGATGGAAAATATAAGTCTGAACGGTAAGACCAATTTCTTTGAGAAACGTGTCGGTGAATATGCCAAAAGTGGTGTGATGACAGGAAATGAACATGTGTTTGAGTTTGACAATGATTTCTAAAGGAGTTTATTTTTTTTGATACCTGTTTTTTTTACAGTTACTGATATAGAATTTTTTTTCCTAAGTATTTTATTAGGGTCGGATGTCGGTGATTCTTGATCATCATGTTTAGGATTATATTTTTTTTTATGCACCTCCCAAAACTTTTTAGCTCCTACTCGGAATGAACCAACAGGATAGATTTTAGCTTTATACCAAAAGACAACATCTTCTATCTTGTTGCTTTTACTAGTATTATCTAATACCAGACATTCATAATTTTCGGTACAACTATTTAGCACTTGCGCAAAGGTTTCAAAATTTGGGAAAATACCAAAAAAATGTTTATATATTTTTTCTCTGTTTTGGATAATGTTTTCTCTTAAAATGAATACATAATCAACATTCGCCCTCAAATCAGGACTTAAGTCCATGCAGTACTGCATGGTTAACATGAAGAATATATTCCAGTGACGGCCGTTCATGAATATCGCCCGGGTACATTTGTCTCGTACAAGGCGTTTATCATACATACAATCATCAAGAAGAACAAAAGCATTCGAGTTTTCAGTTTTCTTTTTGCAGAGGCCTTTTTGACGTAATATGACTTTATCCAAAACCTCCGACTTATACTCATTATATATGAAAAAATCGGGTATGAATTGTTGATAGTAACTGTTTCCTTCTTCAGTTCCAGACATAACAATACCGACAGGTAACTTTTGTTTATGATAAAGAATATCTGTGACAAGGGTTGTTTTTCCGGTTCCACGTTTTCCAATAAAAACGAGTACACGATTATCACCTATTGAAGATGGATCAAATTTCTTTAAACTAAGATCCATCTGCTAATATATGTGTACATTTAATTCGTTCGTTTCAGGCGCACGTGATTTTTTTTCTTTGTGTATAGTACTTACAAAATGGGAGGAGGACTTATGCAACTCGTTGCCTATGGTGCCCAAGACGTATATCTTACTGGAGACCCAGAAATCACATTCTTCAAGGCCATTTACCGCCGCCACACTAATTTTGCCATTGAATCGATTGCACAAGTTTTTAACGGAACCACTGGTTTCGGACGGAAAGCAACTGTTACCATAAGTCGCAACGGTGACCTTGTCACAAACACTTTTCTTGAGGTTAAACTTCCTGCACTTCAAGCAGGCTGGAAATGGAATAACAACATCGGTCATAATATAATTGAAGAGGTTGAGCTCGAAATTGGTGGACAACGCATTGACCGACATTATGGAGAATGGCTTGACATCTGGTCTGAACTTACGATGTCCGAAGAGAAGAAAGGTATGTTCGATGCCGAAATGATCGGTCGTTATGCTGGTTCCACATCTACTAATGGCAACGCACGCACTCTTTATATCCCACTCCAATTCTTCTTTAACCGCAATCAAGGTCTTGCACTTCCTCTGATTGCACTGCAATACCACGAAGTGAAAATTAACTTTACCTTTGCACCTCTTGCTGAACTCACTACTCCTGATACCGCTATCGGTGTCGTCGCCACTACTTCGCCCGTTGTTGCAAATGACCCGTCGATGTCCTGCTACATCGACTATGTCTACCTCGACACTGAGGAACGTAAGCGATTTGCTCAATCTCAGCACGAGCTTCTTATTGAACAACTTCAATTCACAGGAGATGAAACTCCCCAGGTGAATGGCTCCTATCGTCTCAATTTTAACCACCCTGTCAAGGAACTTGTATGGGTTGTGAGTCAGCCCAAATCTGGAAACCGATTCAATTACGGTGAACTCACCGACCCTCGGGTGGAACCTGTGAAGGATGCAAACCTTCAACTCAATGGTCACGACCGTTTCGACAAGCGTGAAGGTTCCTATTTCCGTCTGGTACAACCTTTCCAACATCATACCCGTATTCCTCAAAAGAATATCTACGTGTACTCCTTCGCTGTCAAGCCCGAGGAGCACCAACCTTCTGGAACGTGTAACTTCTCTCGTATCGATAACGCAACCCTCAAGCTAACCCTCAATTACACAAATGATGCCAAGACTGGTTTCAACAATGATGACAAGGTTAAAATCTACGCAACTTCCGTTAACGTACTACGGATCCTAAGTGGTATGGGCGGGCTTGCTTATAGCAACTAGATGCTGTTTATTTAACATTATCACTATAAATTCAAAAAATAATACTCCTGAACGGGTTGACTACCATTATAAATACATTTAAAGAAATGTGTGTTTATAAGTGTACGAACCCAATGAACACTATCATATCAATTCCCGCATTGCCTCATGTTGCGTTTATGCAAGTTCAAACCGACAAGTATACAATTATTGACGCTAATATCGTCGAACGCGTATCGAAATATAAATGGTATTTGCATGCGGCAACCGGTTACGTTACACACTCGTACAACAAATCATCCGGTGATATTCCAGTTGCAAACAATCAAACACATATGTATCTACACCAATTCATAATGCAGACTATCATGAATATTGAACCAAAAGAAGGATATTCTGTCGATCATATTAATTGGAAAAAGATTGATAACAGGTGTGCAAATCTGCGTCACGTGACACAGAGCGTTCAAAACATGAATCGAGAAACACGAAATTGTGCGAATCGAACGTATCCACCAGAAGAACTTAACATTCTTGGTGTGTATGATTACCCTAAACATGTGCGTTACGATAAGTCACAGATGAGGTTTATCATCGAAAAGCACCCTCAATTGGTCAAGGAAGGGAAGAAACAAATTTCAGGGACAAGAAAAGGAAGCATAACCAACAGGTACCATGATATTATGATTAAGGGTATTGCACTTGACGAAGAATTTTCTATAGAACAATCTGACATCAGTCACCTCTTTATGGAATCGTTTAATACATTTACAGGCATTGTCAAACTTTTCCATGTGCACATGGAGTCTTCATTTTTCGATGAAACCTTACCAAGGATACAACCAACGTTTCAAGGACATCTTCAAATTATCAGTAATCAGATAAACGTAAGAACTGAATATACTAACATAAAACACGACGAATCGAATACTGGCATTGTATACAACGGGAATGTAGTATGTGAAGATGAATCTATGACACTCACGCGAGATATGATACCTAAATATGTGAACTTCACGAAGGAAACTGCAAAAATCGGATGTCGATTTACATATGGTCGACGTGTCGATGGAAAGAATGTGTCTAAGCAGATAAGCGCATCATCTAAATCAGTCACTCTAAAAGTAAAATTTGATGAGATGATTGAAAACTTTTCAAAAATTGTTGTCTGATACCTTTCTTTTTATCATTTCCTAAAATCACGTTTAGGTATTTTATTATACTATAAAATAATGGATCCTCCAGTTATGTTACCGATTTTTGTAGCGCCTCCAATATGCAAAATGTTATGTTGTCGTCGAAAAATAATTAAACCTAAAGAAAGGAAACCGGATTTATAAAAATGTCAGTCGTGTCAGATAACATGTCAGAGTGCAGTACTGCATCATCGTGTAGTGTCGCATCGAATCATGTGGTTGAGAAGTATATGAATATGTGTAAGAATCGCGAAATCAAAAACCGTCATAATGTACGTTTGTGTGATTATCAAAGGAAGATATCACACAAAACGATTGAAAAACATGAATTGGACTCGAGGAACCTGAAAACTCAAATGTTTTATGTATTGATTCGGTATTATTTACTTGTTTTGTATTTTATTCTTTCAGTTTCGCAACATCATCTTGATATTCCAGTTATTGATGTATTGAACGCGAAATTCAGAGGAATTGTAATGCCATTTGTGACGGACATGAGGTTAGCTGTACACACATTCATTAATACCTAAAGAGCATCAATGAATATATATATATAGATTATAAATACAAATACCATGTATTGCAGGGCGATAACAAAAAAAGGCACTCCGTGTATACACACAACGAAAAACAAATATTGTTGGTCACACACTCGCAAATACGAGAGTTGTCCAATATGTATGGATGATATGCAAACGTCTTCTCGACTTACATGTGGTCATATATTTTGTATCAGCTGTTTGTCACAATGTGATTCTACATGTCCATTGTGTCGCAGGGAAACGAATGTTTCAATTCCTTTGGAAACACATACATGTAAGTCGTTGTTACTGTATATGATGAAAGATTTCGAGACTGAATGTAGTGAGTCCATAAGGGCTAAACGAATGCATGGGATATTTGACTTTTTCATATCTTCGCATGTATACTTTTCGCATGATAGGGTTTTATTAGATTCTGTCCAAACCCGTTTATACTATTTTAAAAAATTGGGTTTTGATATGGACGAACATATACGCCGAGTATCGTCTATTTGTCAGCGTTTATAGTTACTTTGGGTGCATGACTTTCCACTTGAGCGAGCATGCTTTACTGATGGCGGCAAACTTCTCTTTTCCGTTAAAACTACTGTATTCATCGGAGTTTTTGAGAAGTTCGTATTCTTGTTTAATAAATAAAGCATAGGCACTTGGAACTCGTTTCTTTTTCGTTTCAGGCTTTGCAGATTCAAGAGTATCAATACGTGCGCTAAGAGCAGACACCATAGATGTTAGTTCCGAGATAGACATTATAATAATAAATATAAATTATCTTTAAATGGTTACATCGAATTTAAAATATCTTCTTTAAAAAGTGTATCATAAGCATTTTGTTTCGTAATTATCTGATTTGATTCTTTGTTGTGAATTCGTTTATACGTATATACACTGGCAATCGAAACACCTCCACTTAAAAGAAATAACATCATGTCGGTCATATTATCTTATGACAATAATAAACAAATAACATAACGCATTAATATGATACCTTAAGAAATGAAGATGTCGTGAATATGAAAATCTAAAATGTTACAATCTGAGAAATTAAACATGTATTTGGATAGCATTATAGCGGAAGCAGCGATATGTGCAAAACACGAGAAGGCGAATGAGATAAGCATTAAACATTTCAAACTTGCGTTGCGATTAATTAAGTAGTTATTTCGATTGATATAACATTATTTCTGTACAAATACGATTTTTAGTGTATCTATCATCTTCAAATACAGAATTGAGAATGTTTTCAGTTAGCAATGTGTTGTAAGAACAACCATAATGTTTTTTCATATGCATACGTATAAAACGAGCAAGGTCGTTCTTTTTCGATGATGTATATATATTATCAACAATATCATGAATGCTCGTTTGTGAAAGGTTTTCTAGGGAATGTTCTTTCAAATAATTTTCATAGTGATATTTTGCAAATGCAAAAGAAAGTTGTTGTATTGTATGAACATATTCGTTCTTCATATACTTTTAACTATTTTATTTTTTATGTACAAGTGCGCAGATAATTAAAGAAATGAATTGTATGTAAAATGTAATATGCTCATGTTCAACTTTATATGTTTAATATGTTGGTTGCCCATGTTAAGATTTTCTCATATAAACATTGTAAGACGTATTTTCTTTTATCTGATTGAATCAAACGGTGCAATGGCAATCAAAATGACCCAGTGGTATGGTTCACTGCATCGTAATTCATTTGTAGTGAACCGAGTATACGACGATATTCTTGAACATTCATATAGCTACACGTGTAAAACATTTCAGAAATCTATGAAAATACCCTTGCATGAACGATATACAATTAATAAATCCCCAATAGCATCTGGGAGCATTGGTCAAGTATATAGAGGAATAGAAAAACTGACAGGGAGAGAGATAGTTATTAAAGTTCGTCACCCAAATATAGGTACGGAAGCATCGGTCTATGTGCGAATCATAACGTGTTTCATTTCTTGGATGACGTGTGTATACACGGGACATTCAATAAAAAGTATACTTGATGTTGATGCGTTCTTTAAAAGTTATATGGAACAAATTGATATGGGACACGAAGCACAAAATCTAAAACGTCTGAGCGAAGATTTTAAAGACAGTTCAATGGTAATAATACCAGAGCCCATCGAATGGTCTGATGATATTTTGGTAATGACATATCACACGGGTAAATCATACGACGATATCAAAGATGACCTATGCCTTTATCGCAAGGTTACCCTCATGCTATATATTATTATACGAGTAATGACGATGACAAATGGATTTTTACATTGTGACCTCCATAAAGGTAATTGGAGATATAATGCAGAATCAGATGCCATCATATTATATGACGCAGGACATACTGCTCATATCGATAACGAGCGAATGCAACTTATTTTAAAGAAAATGTATGACGGTGGTACGATTCTTGAATGTTTGAAAGATTACATAAATTACGGTACTGATGACAAAATAAACAATTTTGATTTAGATGAATGGTTTGTAAATAATAAACATTTCGTCGAAATTGGTATGGGCAATGTTCAACCACGGAACGTTATGAGGGGAATGATAAAATTTTCAGAGGACAACAAAGTGTCAATTAATCATGGCGTATTGTCTATTTTATTAGCGAATATTTCGCTTGAAACTGACCTTTCGGAACACGGTTTTGTATCACATCCTGATGCCATGAATGACATTCTTAAAGAGGAATTATCTATGTGTTTGCAGCATAATTCATTTCAGCAACATCAAGAGTTTTTAAAGAGTGTAATATGCAACAAAGATACATTCACGATGTCTACTTTGGATGTAAGTTTATTTTATGATATAAAAGAAAGAACTATTGAATAATTATGCCACCTATAACTGATACGAGGACGACATTAGAAGCGAAACATAGATCAAAGTTGAACGACATAATATCGAAAGATAACATCAAACAAAAGATGGTTGAAGTGGAAGAATTAAAAAAAAGAATAAAAGAAACATCAGATTGGAGTGAAAGATGTAAACTTGATGCACAAATAGAGCACATTACACAATTGATATCATACGAACCTGATAGTGTAGAATATATGTTGTCAGTTGCGCCAATTATTCAAAGATATACGGACGATTCTAAACCAGATAATGAACAATTGAAGGAAAAGATAAATAATTTTATACATAAAAGTACCAATCACGACAAGGGTAAAATGTATGATGAGTTTATGAACATAACTGAAAATGTACCTATGGTAAACGAGTCACAATGTACGTACACATGTACGACGTGTAATGTGTCTCGTACTATGTCACTTGCAGAAGCAACAATGATTTGTCCAAAATGTGGACATGCGGAGATTAATTTTGAGATGGGAACACAAAATATGAGTTATGATCAGGAAATTAATTCGGATGTTAATATATGTTTTGCATATAAACGTATCAATCATTTTAACGAATGGATAGCTCAATTTCAAGCGAAGGAATCAACTCATGTGCCACAAGAGATACTCGACAATCTACGTTATGAATTTAAAAAGGCTCGTATCACAAATATGTCTGAAATAACACAAAAACGTGTAAAAGAATTATTAAAAAAATTACGTTACAACAAGTTTTACGAACACGTTCCTCAGATTACAAACATGTTAAGCGGTGTAACACCACCCACGATGCCAGCACGATTAGAAGAGATTTTAAGAAATATGTTTAGGGATATACAAGAACCATTTGAGAAGTATAAACCAAAAGGTCGTTCGAATTTTTTATCATATGGGTATTGTTTGTATAAATTTTGTGAATTGCTTGGTCATGATGAATTCCTTGATAATTTTCCTCTTTTGAAAAGTAGAGAAAAGCTATATCAGCAAGACTGTATATTCAAAAATATATGTAAAGATTTACATTGGGAATTCATTGCAACAGTTTAAAAGAATAAGTCGCATGGTAATTAATGATTGAAGATCATCTTGACGCGGACACAATTACTGTTCCTGGACAACAATACGCTCTCATATCAATTGTAAGCGAGCAGAGTAATCAGAAACACCCTAAATGTGGAGTAAAAATCCGTGGTGTTTTTAATTCTAAGGAAGACGCACAACATCATGCCAAAAAACTACAAAAGATCGATAAAACATTTGATGTTTTTCTTGTAGAGATGTATAAATGGTTGCTCGTTCCTCCTGATATCGAAAATATTGAGGATCGTACGTTTTCGGACGAGAGGTTGAACACTATTGTAAAAGAATTTAAGGATGAGCAAGTCAGAGCACAAGAAGTTTTTGAGAGTCGGAAAGAGGACCTAGTCAATGGAAAGGTAGACCCAATGGATGGTATCAACGAGGATCCAAAATAATGCACATGAAGTTGTCGATATGTATAATGAATTAATAAAATCACTTGATATTTAATTTATGATAACTTAATAATTTAAAACAATAACATCATATCTTTAATAAGGATGGAGACAGAAAATATTAAACGTATAGCAGAGGAGGAATATATAATAATGAATCTTGATTCAAGTCAAATGCAATTTGATGGTCAATACTGGAATGTTTTAAATTCCAAAAATACTATTGGATTCGATGAACCAATACCTTATGTTACGAGTATAGAGTTAATAGAATCATATGTTCCAAATACTTTTTATACTATTGAATCGTATAACAACTCTTTTACTTTCGGCACTTGCATGGAATCATATGTAATCAATAGGTTCAATGATAATGAAATTATAACAGGGGTAACCGTATATACATTGAACGATGGATTAAAAGAAATTCCAAATATCAGTGACACTGTAATAAGAGAAGTTGCAAATATGTCAATAAATACGAGGGAGTACACTAAACTTCTTTCTAAGCAATTATCAACCAACTTATATTCAACCTTTGACCAAGTTACATATAACATAATACACACTCACGCTGCAATTTATGAAAACGAACAGATTGTTGGATATACAGTGACATTCTTTGTTAACGATACATGTGAATACGTCTTAAACGATTTTGAATTATTTCAAGAATGTAAACGTCGATTAGTTATTAGGAATAATTTAGGGATGGTAGTAAAAAACGAGACGATGTCGTTGTATAAGAGTAGCATTTCGTTGAGTATATGTAGTATAAATGATTACGACGGAGACAAACGATTTGATTTGTATACTGATTCTATTGATGATTTACCAACTAATATAAGAATCGATGTTTATACAGATCAAAGTATTATATTGCAATCTATGAATTATAATGAAAAGGAATTCATAAACACAATACAGAAAGCATTACATCTTCACATTGCGCATATTTTTTTTAAATATCAAAATTTCATAAATCAAATTATGCCATTCCTACAATTTATAGACCTGCATTTGAATATAGAATTGAACGAAAATAAAAGAAAAATAAATTTTCTTTCGAAGCACGACCATAAGTTTTTTATTGATTTTACAGATAGAAGTTCAATACACAAAATTGCTGGGTACAAACAACAAATGTATTTTTCTCACTCGTCTGATATAATTGATATGTTTTCGTTAGTTGCGGATAATATAACTACATCCATAAGTGCGAATGAAATACGTTCAATTGTCGATAAAAAAGAAAGTGTCATTGCTGAGAGTACATATGCAATATTTCAGATATTCAAATCTATATATTTTGCAGAAAAATCGAGGAATATAAAGGGAGTGGTTAATTTACAGGATAATTCAATCATAAATTGTAATGTAATATCGACTAATATTAAATATATAAACGGGTATTCTTTTGATGATAATAAGCATGTGACACAAATTGTAGAAGATAGCAATATTACATCATTCGGTATTTTTTTGAATAAAACATCGGATTTAATATTCCCTACAAAAAAGTCGTTTTTCAATATGTTAGTTGATAAAGTTGATTCCTCTGATAATGAGATAATTCCAAATATAAGAATAATTGATTTTGATCCCGTTAACAACAAGTTTGACTCACTATTAAATGACAAAACTTTTATTGAAAATATAGAATATACAATCAAAGCCCAGGTAATAGAAGGTGATTATATATATGATTTTTCAGGGGAACGTTATATCGATTTAGTGTGTGTTGAGATACAAAACGAATTGAAAAGATATAATGCTGGTTATAATAAATTATATCGGTATTATTTCGATGATATATCTGAACTTTATGTAAAATCATCTAAGGGTAATTTAAGTGATATAGTAGCGCGACAACCGAGAAATTTTGGACCAATCACCAAATTATCAAATATAACGCTGGAGTTTAGACGGTCTGACGGAAATATTTATGATTTCAAATCGATTCCTTTTTATCTTACACTCATTATAAAATATCTGAAACCAAAATTACATACACAATCGGTTTAAGGATAATAGATGTAGCATAAGTATATGAGTCTTAATTATTTCAAAGACGAAACGATTAAGGTTTGTTTTCAGAAGGGTTGGGAAAATGTTTCAATTCCGCTGTTATGGATGCTTTTCGTCGAGGAAGTTGGTGAGCTTGCAAGTGCTATTAGACGTACAACTAATAACTTTACTGATAAAAAGAAAATTTACATCGAAGGGGAAATAATGGATGTATTAAGTTATTTATTTCAAATCGCTGACCGGTTCAATATTGACCTTGATTCTGCATGGGAAGAACATAGACAAGTAAAGAATTACAATCGGGTATATCGCAACATCAAAGACGTTTCATCTTGAAAAATAGAATATATTTAATATTAAATGACAAGCGCAGACTCTTTTAAAACCATGTATAAAGAATTTTTGAACGAGATCATCAAGGAGTTTCCCGATAATGATTGTGCAAAAAATGAAAAACTTGCTACTTTTACATATTCTGGTGACCATATTAAACGATTTATGAAACGGCTTAATACACCAAAGGATCATGGTGAACTGATAACCGGAAAATCTGATTTACTGTTTTCATCTGAATGTCAATTGATTATTGATTTAGGACTTAATAAATGTTGGGATACCTCGAGCGATGAAGCTAAAGCATCCATATGGCAATATTTGGGTACGTTAAACATGTTATCTTCAACAATATCCACTATACCAGCTAATATGCTCAAAAGTATTGAATCATTAGCTTCCAAATTGACAAGTCAAATACAAGGCTCAAATTCAAATGATATAGATATGCAGGCATTAATGAAGGGTGTACAAAATATGATGAGCGAATTTTCAGGTCAACCGCAGAAGAAGAAGTCATCACGACGAAAAAAATAGTCGAAGTTAATAATGTTGGTCGCTGCGTGTACTGGAATAGGGATGGGCATTGCATCTGCACTCGCGATGCAAAAAATTGGAAAAAAAAATATGGTCAATGGATTCAAAGTAAATAAACCTAACGATACAAAATCTGCTAAACGATTACAGATGTTGTCTCATATGACAGTAGAACTCTTAAAAATCATTAAACTGAAACATATGCAACATAAAGGATGTAAAATGTTAATTAAACGATTTGATTGTCCAAAAGACATATGTAGAATACAAGAACGGTCTGGTGTCAATAGACATGAAGTAGGTTATACTGTTAACAAAGGTGAATCCATCGGTTTATGTTTAAAACACGATGGCGAAGAAACAAACAATAATACAATGAAATTTGTTTATCTGCACGAATTAGCGCATGTGATGTCATCAAAATATGGTCATGGTGATGAATTTTGGAATAATTTTGCATACTTATTGAAAATTGCAGTGAAAGCAAACCTATATAAATACGAAGATTTCAATAACACAAAAGGCAACTATTGTGGTAAATCAATAGAATACACACCATACATAAAATAAAAACGATAGTAATGGTAGTACTATGGATAGACAATCCTGAGGTTTTGTTCCATAAATATAATTTATGGCCGCGCAAGGATGATTCATATGAAGAATGTATGAACAGTGTTTCCCGGTTCATTATTATTTGTTGTACATACATTGCACTTAAAAGAAAACGAACAACATTTGTTATAGCCGGTTTGTTATTTGCAACCATCCTAACGCTTTATAGCAAACGACTGGTTCGCAAAACCCCTAAGTTGAAAGAGGATATTAAAGACGAAATTTTGAATGACGAAGACGAAATTCGTTATTCTGATAATTTCGCTCATACAGTGTATGGTCAAATAAATCACAATAAAAAAATATATAATGGAGAGTAATGTACAAACAGACAAGGGGTATAAACGATGAATCGTATATGAATAATCAGACAGTGGTTCAATCAAGACCCATGCGATACATGACAGAAACAATACAAACGGACTCCCTTTTGCGACACGCACATCCAGAAAGTATTGATGAAAGTAGTAATCTTCGCATGTATCCAACACGATTGAATACGATACAACGTGATAATTGTGAATTGTATGGTACAGCACCTTTTAGAATGGCACGGTTACCATCTGAGATAGATATTGAATCATCATTACAGTTTTCTACACAGCCAAGGACAATGGAAAATGGAAAATTGGTAACAGAGAAGACATTTCAATTTGTAGATGATATACAAATCGATACATTTATTAATATAGTTGACAATGATATACGCTCGCGGTCTACACGTGTAGACCAACGAAATCAAACATCTCAAAACATGAATTGCAGAAAATAACTTCGTCTTTAAAATATTCGATAAGTAATAATGAATACATCATTACGGCCTGATTCGATTACATCACAACAACCGAAAAAGCAAGGTACGCATGTAACCACTAACCTTTTTCGGTTATCTAATACCACAGTAGACATCGAGTCACAACTTAAAGGTCTTGGTCAACGATTAAACAAACTGCCGGTTGCCGCACCGATGCCGGACCTGTCAAACAGTGCCTCGTCTGCTAATCGAGATACAATGTACCCGGAAGGTTTAGAAACACGTACGAGACGTGCGTGTAACGTTCTATCTGCTGTGAAAATAGATCGTTTTGAATATCCTTTATTAGACCATCAAAAGTATTCAATATACAATGAGTCGCAACGTGGGGGATTTCATACACGTAATAATGAAAAGGACGATTACAAATCTAAATGTAATATATGATATAATAAGTAAATGGATATAATTGCATTGGGTGTATTGACATTAGCGGGATACGAAATGACTAAGCAAACAAAAAAGAAGATCAACAAGGCTCCTAAAATTATTGAGACAAAAGAAGAAGAACCTTCATTTTTAGATGGAAGTCAGACACATTTAAACCAAAAACAATTTTATAGTGGATCACAAGCTCCTGGTGTGAACATGAGTTCGGGTAAGATAAATATATTTACTGGAAGCAACTTAATGGAACATGGCAATCGTAATTGTCGTCCAGAACCTACATCAATGTTCAATCCTCAAAGCGGTAATACCCATATACACGGTGCACCGAACGTCGATACATCTGAAAGATATACTGCTTCAAATAAAATGCATAATGTTCTACCGTTTGAACAAAAACGTGTAGGTCCTGGTATGAATGTAACATCGGATGTAACTGCAAAGGGAGGTTTCCATCAATATTTCCGGGTGCTTCCACAGAACGTTGGGGAGTACAAAAAGAATAACTTCAACCAACGCATGATTCCAGGGAAAATCGCAGTTTCCAAAAGAGCCGATACACCTGATGTTGAAGCGCCTAAATATGATTCATATTATGAGTATGAAGACAGGACACCACTGCAAACCAAATCGGACTTTACAGCATCTACTGTTCGTTCAAACATTCAATGTAAACCAATATGCGCAGCAGTGCAACCAGAATGTTATTTTGGACAAGCCCAGAGTACAACGACGTCCAATTCGACATCAAAAGATACACGGGTTCACGACGCGACTACACAAGGTTTCGGTGGAAATGTATCAATGCCGATGCGAGCACCAACGCATGCAATTTCAGGCTATATTGTAAACGAATCGGATCGAGAGTTATGTTCTGATAATACAAGAAATGCTGCATCTCAATTGGAAGGGACGTATGTATGGGATGCTGATAATAAACTCGATCCTAACAATAGAAGTTCCACGTATACAAATGAAGTTGGACAAGCACATGGAAATACATACACAACATATGCTAAAGCATCCACCGATACCGCTCGCATGACCGCTCGCGAAGGTTCAACATCCAATTATGAAGGTGTAGCACACGGTTATGAGCGTAAAACTGAAACACGGGATTATAATGTAAATAACACACAAAGAGAATCGACATCACATAACTACACTGCACCGTCTAAACATTATTCTTCTGGTGCGACAGTTCAAACAGTTCCCGAGCAATATACAATGAAAGAAGAATCTTTGGTTGGGTACTCACCAGGCCCGCAGGGTATAAGTATTCCTTTAGATTCGTCGGTATTTTGTATGGAGACAAAAAATGACATGACGAGTGAAACACGTGTAAACGTGTCTAAAATGATGAGTTCTAACAACATAAGTAACGCACAACAATTAGGAAGAATGGAACATGCAATGAAAATTCCAGTTGAAAATAATCGAAATACTGACGATTTCCTCAGTGTTGCAAATATCGTACTACAGGATAATCCGTTTGCAATGAGATTAAATTAAATATAATATCATAATGAAAAAAGTTTTCGACATTAATGCAAGCAGACTTAGATACGAACTCTCTTCGATGGGAATGGAATCTGATGGGAGTCGAAGTGATTTGATAAACCGATTACAGCAAGCAGGTGTCAATCACATTGATACGAATAGATGTGTACCACCTGAATTATATAATCACCATGACACACAAAGTGTATACATTGGTTCAAAAAAACAAACTTTGAAATCTGGTGTTCTGAGTATTTCAAATAATACGCATACACTTATTGATGGTAACTTTAATACACAAACTGTAAATATAAATAATTGTTTGAGAATTCACGAAACTTTAGAATTGTCATGCGATACAAAGGGAGAAGAAGGGGATTTACGGATGCGAGCGGGTGTACTGTATATGTTTAGGACAACCGGTGTCAAACCAGGATGGTACACAATATCATTTGGACGTATGATGATTTTCTAAGTTATGATAATATGATAATTTCATTAATAATTGCCTTCATCATAACATTCATATTGATTCTACAAATTACGTTACCTGCCTATACTATACATTTAGATGCAGAAGCAGTACTAAATAAAGTTCCAACGATAATGTATAAAATAAGAAAAATACGTAATAGCGTTTGGGACACTACCAGTATAAGGGAATCAGATTTACTTAAAGAGACTTTAGCAATTTTGGATGAAAAAAATAATGTAGAAATTGGTAGAGACGATGGTGTTATTGAAAGTTCGAACCCAGAGAATGATACCATTCATAGTGCATCAGTTATTGTTACACCGTCATACGTGTGGGGAGGAAAGAAAAGTGAAACACCCGGAAATATAATTGGTATTCGTGTGTTTTCAGCTTTTATATTAATTATTTCGTGTTTTACAATTGGTTTAACATTGTTTCATGACGATTCGAGAGATATTGAGTATTGGCAATTTTATTCATATTCAATTATAAGTCTGTTTACAACGATTTGCATTGGATTACTCGGTGACTTAAAACCAACTCACGGTGTTCGTGAAGTTAAAGATAATACCAGTTCACCTTCATTTATATGCATGTGTATCAACATATTTATATGTGCCTTTGGTTTAATTGCTAACTCCTATAATGAATTTTGAACATCGTATTCAAGAGCATGCATAAATACTGAACGAATAATGCTTTCACCTTTGGTTAATTCTGCATTTTTTATACATTTTAGTAACATAACAATCGTTAACAATGGGGTTGTACAATTCAAAAGTTCTTTCATTGCACATTGTAATAAGGATGCGATATGTAAATCCCTGTTTTGCAAGTACAATTCACGTGTTATACGGAAACCATTAAATAATAAACGAAATCCTTTTTGTTTTGTAGTTCTTTCGTCTGATTGAAGCATGATGCCAAGAGGTGTGATATATAAATCAGGTGCCAAGTCTAAGAACAAAAATAGTAGTTGCACATCATCTGGAACATCATCATCATAAAGATATTCACATGTCATATCACCTAATTTTTTTAATTTGGGTACATGAGTCATGTTATAAAGTGTATCATATTCAATTGAATCAGTCGATTGAAGTATTCCAGATGCACTATCGATAACCCACGGATTAATAGTATTTTTTGTTTTCATGAGCATTTCAATACTTTTGGTCTTGGCACTGTAACGTCTTTTATTTTGCCACCAATGTGTTAATTCATCCATGGGAATATCTGCAATAGCTTCCAATGTTACTGGGTCGTGTGTGTTATATGTTGCTATATCATTGATAGCATCACATAATATTTGCTTATTTTTACATAAATGAAAAGAAATACCAAAGTGTATTGCAACTTGATTCAATATTTCTTTTCGTTTTAATCTATATGGATTTTTTGATTGTATGTATTTGTCAACACAATTCATAAAAATAATACTATTGAAATCTTTACATTATATTCATATATTGTATGGGTCGAGAAACTTATACTTTTCTTGTCAATAATATTGAAATACTTTTTAATAACAGGAATTCTATTATAAAGCTGAAGAACAAATCACTTTTACCAAAAAGTATAACAAATATATATAAGTCGAAACACTATAAAATATATGATCATGGTGTCATATGCCATGACATGGTTTATGACTTAATGTTTGAATACTCTATCACGAATCAGCCAAAGGTTTTTGATTGGAAGATGTATTATGCGGTATATCATTTAAATATAGAGACAAAGTTTGAGAGCGAATCACATATGTCAGAAGAGGAGAAAACTATAATTTATTTCATAAAATATGGTTTTTGGTATCGTATGTTTATTCCCAACATAGACATACATATGGTGAAGGAATACAGAGCTTCATATGATGATTTGCATCAGATGTCTGTAATTGATGCAAGAACACATATGATAGAAAATAAAAGACCGATTACATTCTCTCGATGGATATATTTAGCTTCAAACTTCAATAACCTTAATAATATACGTCACGATCAATTATCTGATCACTATATAACAAACGGCAAACATACAGGTTTATCTTCAGTATGTTTTGATCATAATCGTTTTATGTGCGATTATCCATTGAGTATACGTTTAATTTTAAATAAAAACTATGATTTTAGTTTACTCACAAAACCACGTGTAGCTCAATTTTATGTTGAACATAAAAATACGATTACGAAGTATAAATCGTCTGTTGTATTTTTGGAAACAGATTTCGTACGGGAATTCGTAAATGACCGTCGCGTAAATTACGACAATGACATGTCTGTCAACAATGCGTACATTTATTTTGTTAAGGGATATGCCGAAAACAGTGATATACGGCAATATATAAATAGGGTATACAAACTAAAACGTTTCTTTAAAATGCAATGTCGCGAGGCGCTCGCACAGGTTCCTTTTGGAATAATGAGATATTTGCTTGAGTTTAAGTTATACATGTGAGTATTATAATATTCATATTATATAAAGATGTCAAACTTTAGCGGTCCTCCAAGAAGCGAAATGGTAAAACTTACAGAAATGATTTCACAAAACGTCAAAAACAATAAGTTAAATTTTAGAAAAGGTCAAGGAAGAGTGTATAAAAATATGTCATTCGGACAAAATATGGTCAATAATAGAAATACTGTGAGTACTCGAACAGGATTTAAACTTGGTATCAAGTACGAACCAATGTATATTCAGGTACACGATCCAAACAAACATGTATATGTGATGTACTTTAGACTTATCCCGCAAGTTCAAAAAATAAAGAATCACCAAACAAAGCGTTTACAATTATAATTATTGTATACCCGGACGATATTCAAGAACGTCCTTACCCCTGGAAGTTGTTGATACACCCAATGGCATTAACTCACGTGGTTTCGAAATATAGTCGATATACTTGGCTTGAGAAACTGCGTTACCCATGACCATTGGCGTGACAGTATTGAATACATGGGCGTTAAGGTCTTTTATACCAGTGTTAAGAGGTTGACCAAGAACGATCATTCGATAGTTTTGAAACATGAAAATCATAATGTTTAAGAGCTCATCGTCAGACTGTCTAGAAATGGTTATTCCTGTTTGTGTCTTGACAGTTCGAACAACTTCGTTTTGTAAATAATTAACATTAGCATCCGAGAAATATTTTGTTAAAAAAGGGTTTACCTCTATTCTCAGTATATTCAAAGCTTTCGTAAGATGCCTCATTATATAATACAAATATATTTACAACCTAAAGAAATCGTCTATACACATTACAATAAAACCTTCAATGGCGTACGACCATCTTTTCTGCATGTTTGATAAACCAGAAGTAATCGAGGAATCTAATATTTTTGCGTGTAAAGCATGTAAACGCATGACACTTGACGACGATATTCGAAATGGGGTTGTAGTTTGTACATCATGTGGAATGGTGAATGAAAACACTCTGATAGATGAAAGTGCAGAATGGAATTTTGGTGGCGAGGAGGCAATGTTTAGTAAAGATCCATCCCGATGTGGTGGTCCGGTGAATGCTTTACTATCCAAAAGTAGTATGAGTACAATGATAAGCACTGCTCGGTCAAAGGGGAATAACTTTACAATGGTACGCATTCACCAGCAACAATCTATGGATTATGTTGAACGCAGTCTGTACCATGTATTTGAAAATATATTCAAGATGGGTAACGATGTTGGGAATTTGTCGAGTACAATAATTGAACAAGCAAAAACATATTACAAAGAAATATCAGAAAAACGCCTTTCTCGGGGTTCTATAAGAAAGGGATTAATTGCTTGTTGTTTGTTTTTCGCGTGTAAGAAACACAATGTCCCGCGTAGTATAAAAGAGATATCTCAAATATGCAACATACGTGTATCTACCCTGAACAAAACAACCAAAATATTTGTTGAACTGATGGGCAACGAAACAAAAAATGTTAATGGCTTCCACGAAGGTATAAATGTTGAGAATCTTATATCTCGGTTTTGTAATGTCTTTGATTTTGAATCGAAACAACAACATTGTATTTTGAGAGATGTTCGAAAAGTCCACGAATACGTAACAAAGCATAATATTTTATGTGACAAAACTCCGACAAGTTTGGCATCAGGTATGATTTACTATGTTCTTGTGATGAGGGGATATGCAATAGATAAAAAGTTTATTTCTGAAAAACATAAAATTTCAATAGTAACATTGAATAAAATGCAAACTGTTTTGAACAATTCTGATGTTAATAGTATATTTACATGAAAAGAGATGTAAGCATACCACTATGAAACGAATATACGTTATAACATAGCGCATATGTTGATACATATTTTTTTGTATATATATCATCAAGTAAAGTACTGGTTTTAATTCGTATATAATCATTTTCAACGAAATTTATTTGCCCACTCGGATGTCCTGATTTAGGTTCCAAACTTGAACAGAATGAATATACGTTTCGCATATGTGCATAATTTCTGTAAAACGGCATCACTATTTCTAACTCCAATGGGTTAAATATTCGGTCGTTAATTCTAATTTCTGTTGTTGGAAGATAAGTGAAAGGAACTGATTCATTGTTTATATCGAAACAAACTGCCATAAACAGTAATTTAATTGGTAAATTAAATGCCTCAATTGAAGGATACGAAATGCCTGATGAACCTTTACCATTTATGTTTTGCGTCAATTGTATTTCGTCCTTTATATGTTTTATAACTGGTACTATGTATTCGTGTGTTTCTTTCTCTCTGATTAATGTGCGTTCCTCATCAGTGGGGATTATATATTCTACAAGGAGTTCGGCAAATGTGTTAGTGTCTGGTAACGAGGACGTTGCAAACATACTTTGTTCGTTTCCCTCAATGTCGTAATCTACAAGTATTTCCAACTTTACGTTAAATCCATCGTCAGACAAAACGATTTGTATTTTAAAGTCAGTATCTGGGTTATATTCGAGTAACTTAGACCCTTGTTCAAATTCAACTTCCACTCGCAATGTATCATTATCAAGCAATAGTAAAGGAAATGGTTCTTTATGTTTCTCGGCAAACCACAGTGGTACCGGTATATACATATGAGGTGATGCGACATGAGATATGAGCCGACTGTTTTTGATATCATAATCACCTATCATATGCCTAAAATTTGGTTTACTTCCATGTAATGCATTAAGTAATATATATAATCCGTCGGAATCTATATCACATAATGTCACTCTTGGTGTATATATTTTTAATCTTTTGATGCATCGAATTCCAAAATTATTCTTTATGTAATAGGGTAAAGGACCACCAGTTATCCCGGTAGATGACCTCATAAATTGTTCAATATTTATATGGATATACATGTTCGTAATAAAATTATGTTCAGTTTCTGGTATTACAATTATACTTGATACGGAACTATTTAATTGTATTTGAGTTTTAAAAGGTAATATGAGTTCTTCAGATGACATGTGAGAGTGTCGTTTATATTTAATTTTAAAACATGGATTACACTCTTCTGTTTGTGCATATAAGTCATCATCCTGTAAGCCGACTGCGGCGATCTGATGTAGTGACCCCCTGCCAACATTTTCATCTGCTGTTTTACATTCCATTATTAATACATAGATTTCAAGACTTTATATCTTCTGTGTCAACATGTACAACGTCATCATCGTTATCAATTTCTGCATCTACGTCACCTTTAGAAAATGGGCGTGTAAGCATATTAATTAAATCGTCAGACATAGAAGGTGTTGGTGTTCCTCTTGTAACCATAGAACGAATTTCTAACATTTCTTTATATACAAACGCTACAATTAACAATGTGAAAATGGATATCCCAATTGCGAACCGTTGATCGATAGCATCCATTGATATTCATATTTTTATAACACCTTTGATTTAACGCACAAAAAAGCTTAAGAAATATGGTACTTTACAATATAACTAACAAACCAAGTACATATCAATGGATTCTCTGGAGACATTCGAAGAAGTTTGGGGTATCAATGAAAAAAACCCCTTTACCTTTCCTAAAATAAATGACGTCTACGTCATGGCAATCAAGAATGTTAAATTTACACAGGATATGTGCACAGAGGCAATTCTTGAACGTTTCACAGATTACAGCAACCAACTCATTAAGATTTATAACGACCTTCAAAAAGCAAAACTGATTATGAATGATGATAACGATAAAACGATGAATACACGTGCACGTATTAATCGACTGCTTGAAATGGTTTACTATTGCAAAAATATAGCTATTGGTTTCAGACGTGTGCACGAGGCATCAGATCTTTCACGCGACTTTCGAGATAATACAGATGCATCGCTTTTCAGGTTCAGGGCAATTGAACCAAGCGATAATACACCGTATCAAAATTTACTTCTATACGTATTGAACCATTTGTACAACCATGGTTATAGGAGATATAATGGGGATGTGTACAAACCGATTTTAACAAAGGAGGGTTATAATACTCATGCATGGGAGGTGGTAGATACAATCATTAATGTGGTATATGGGTGTGCTCAGAAAGAAATTAATTACGACCAATTTCTAAATTTTACTAATCGGTCTGATTCAAGTAGAGCTGTCGGTGAATATTTAACGAACTGCATAGATTCACAATTCGGAAGTATAGAAAAAGACCGTACCGTGTTCTCGTATCGTAATGGGGTATATCTGGCAAGCGATAATGAATTTATACCGTATACTGAAACCATCCCGGATGATATCATATCATCAAAATATTTTGATGTTAAATTTGATTCTTTTGATGCAAAGACGTACGAAGATATAGAAACCCCACTTTTCGATTCGATTTTACAATACCAGGATATAACAGACGATGTAAAATACTGGGTGTATGTTTTTATGGGGCGTCTCATGTATAACATTAATGAGAATGATGGATGGCAAGTAATATTCTTTTTCCAGGGACAGGCAGGAACTGGAAAGTCAACCATAGCCAATGTGTGCAAATCATTTTACAGTGACGAAGATGTTGGCATTATGTCAAATAACATACAACGTAAGTTTGGTTTATCAGATATCGTTGATAAAAAGATTTTTATTGCCCCAGAAATCAAGCGGGATTTCTGTCTTGAACAAGCAGAATTTCAATCCATGGTTTCTGGAGATACAATGTCTATTGCCGAGAAGTACAAAAAATCGCGCTTTGTTACATGGAATATACCGGGTGTCCTTGCAGGAAATGAAACCCCTGATTTTATTGACAACTATGGTAGTATTCAAAGACGCATCATTAGCATTCGATTCACGAAGAAGGTGTCAAATGGAGATATGATGTTGGGTAAAAAGCTTAACAGTGAAATTGCCAGAATTATGCATAAGTGCAATATGGCATACAGAGATGCTTGTGATAAATATGCAAAGGACGATATATGGAAACACCTTCCAACATATTTTGTTGATAATCGAAATGCCATGGCCGCTGCAACAAACCCTTTGATACATTTCCTATCATCCGGTAAACTGAACATAGGGGATGGTTCGATGCCAGAACGTGAGTTTATTCAATTGTTCAATATGCATTGCACTGACAACAACTATTTGAAACCTCGATTTAATCCAGATTTTTATACTGGTCCATTTACACAATTTGGGATCAGTATCAAAAAGAATCATCAATTTTATTGGCCGCCTGCCGGTATACCTGGTTCACGTAAAATAAAAGGGACGGCATTTATTGGGATTGATGCGAATCATGAATCAGCAGGTCTTGAAATTGATTCTGATGAAGATTGAGCAAAAAAATTTAATCCTTAACGTTTGAAATAAATCCACTGGGTGGTTGTACAAAATCATCTGGTAACATGGCATGTCCGGATGAAAATGGATTCGTCTGGTCTGTCAACATACTACCCATGGTGTGATTCACATGAGAATGACTTGCTTCATCCGCCCGTATAGCCAATATTACATCACGCATAGTAGCATCTTTTGACAAATTCCAATAATTTAACGCTATTTCTGGTGCCAATATTTGTTTCCATTCGGATGCGTCAGAACCCTCTATATCTATATTATGTATGGCGTGTGTGTAGGTTTTTACAGCTTCTTCCTCAAGATAACCGACAAAGCGATGACATGTTTGCGGTGTGCATATATACATAGCAAGAAATACATTGAAGAATATACCCTGTGCGCCCAACACAGCAAGTCTAAATGCTACACCAGGTTGTTTCAAGGACATAAAAGTAAGCAGGTGCATCCGTTCATTCTCTGCCTCTTCAAGTAATGTTCGTATCCATCCATGATCGCGCTTTAGTGTACGGAGTGATACCATATGTCGCATCATTGCAGCAACCATACCTGGAACTCCTGCAACCGTTTCAAGAAATATAAATCGGTTCAACCACTCCTCGCGACTTAACTGTTTATCAGCATTGTAAGACGTGATAAAATCAAAACCATGTCGGGTTGCTTGAACTGCTTTATATGATACCATATCCCTCATACCAATAGGTAATCTATGTGATGGTTTAATATTTGATATAGTCCTCATATCATACTGTGGATGAAATAGCATATACGAATTCTTTTTAATTTTTAAAGGTTTGATCATTTTATGTGTAACGGAACGTATAACATTTCTGGATGCAAGAGAATACATTATTATAACAAATATTAAGAACTTTAAACTATTCAATTACTTTAAATGATGTACTTTATATATTTTGTTACATGTATTGCTATATATACGTTCTTTTCGAATGTGTTACACGTTTATGTAGCAACATCAAACATTAATAATGCCTTATCTATGCACGCAATGTCAGAAAATTATTGTATAATAGTACAGTCTACTCGACGAATAATGACCTATGCTTCAGGTTATGACAACAAAAAGCTTATTCTAAATGAGCTTGAAGTAATTTCTAAATATATTTCAACTGAAGACAACTTATACAAATATTTATATGTTTTGTGTTAACTACTTGTAGCATTTAAACCAGTATATTATTATAATTTTTTCCTCATCAATAATAAATGAAAGTCGCGTTTATATTAGGACCTCTCGGACACAAATATCAAGGTACATATTATGATAAGTTTGTTATTAACGACACCCGTCCATGGTTAAAAACAGTACCAAGGCGGTTTCATATAGACGATAATGGATATAAATGTTCAGCTGATGCGGAAAAAAGATATGTGCGTATAGATTTCGCTGTTGGATATTGTTTAAAATATTTACTTCCAAATCACGATATAACCTTCATTCATGCAGTTAAAATTTCGGATGCAGTATTCAAAAAATTCGATTTGATTATAAATCAGTTTATGGATCTTCTCATTGTCCCTTTCATGAAAAAATTTGAAAAAAATAAGGTACCTCATCAGCGTTTACGTGAAATATACGCTAAACATGCAAAAAAATTATACCCTCCAGCACCATATGCCAATATGATTTATGATAAATGTAAATACTATAAATTTCTTAAGGATAATAAAATTCCTGTTGCTCCTACAGTATGTATAACACGTCGTCAATTCAAATCAAAGGATAAACGCAAAATCATTAACTCAATTGTACAGACTGCATTTGTTCGGAAATGGGGTAAAGTTTTCTCAAAGCCTGTATATGGTACAGATGGTATAGACGCTACGATACACGCATATGACTATGATATAAGTAAAAAAACATTATTGCATTTATACAATGAAATTGAATCACATCTGCAATATATGTTTAATAACCCCAGATACCCTGCTGTCGTATTCCAAAAGTATATAACAGATTTTGAAACTACAACACCTCAAGTGAGAATGTATTATATTGGGGATACATTTCAATATAGTATACTCACAGATTGTAAAGGAAATACAACACGACCTAAATCGGAGGGGGGAACCGATGATTTTGACATGAAGCCATATCGTAAATTAACAGATCGTGTACTTGTAAAGCTTTCTAAATCATTTTTTCAAAAGAAGGAAAAGTTAGTGACTCGCATTGATTGTGCGTGTTGTCTAAAAGGTAAATCAGGTATTTTTATCAATGAAATAGAATTCAATCCCGGTATGTATCTTCATCTTGATGGAAAACGAAGATTTGAAATGGACGCAAAAATTGCCACACAATTGGCACGTATCATAAAGAAATCCACCTAACAATTTTCGATGTAAGAATAATATGGAATTTCCTAAACAGAAATGGATGTCTTGGTCTGTGTTCAAAAAGAAATTTCCAAAAATAAAAAAGTTGTCTTATGGATATTTTGGTGATACATATAGATACGATAATATCGTATTTAAAGTCATTTATAACTGCAAATCGTCAAGAGAAGAAATTGAAATTCTTCAAACTGTTTCCAAATCAAAATCGCCATTTTTATCTAAATTACGTGCGCACTATTACTGCAAAAATGCAATGTTTTCGGGACACAGAAATCAAGGTGTGTTTAAATGTTGGAATAAATGGATAAAAGTCAAAACTGGAAACGGTATCATACTCGCAATGGATTACAGTGGTAAACCGTTAAGTGATCATTTAGATGAACATCCTTTATCCAAAAAAATGTTATTCATGTTATTATATGCTCTTTATAAATTTAGTGGTATTACTCGGATGCATCACAATGACCCGTATATAACAAATTACACGATAAAAAAAATCAGTAAACAGGATATTACACTGACTGTTTCGAACAAAACATATGTTCTAAAAAATATCGAATATATTCCAGTATTATTAGACTATGGTAAATCCAGAGTAACCAAAATAGATGATAGAGAAACGGATATTTCTATTCTCATGGATAGCTTTGAACTATACACAGAATTGAACTGGCTTGCAAACATGGACAGATATGAAACTGCGTCTAAAATGATTGCACACCATTTTAGTGATTATCAACGCTGACTGAGTTAAACGTATATCCATGTAAAAAAACCACCTAACAATTATCGATATAAGAGTATATGGAATTTCCTACACAGAAATGGATGTCTTGGTCTGTGTTCAAAAAGAAATTTCCGAAACAAAAGAAATTGTCTTATGGATTTTTTGGTGATACATACAGATATAATGATATCGTATTCAAAGTATTTTATAGTTGCAAACGGTCAAGAGAAGAAATTGAAATTCTTAAAACTGTTTCCGAATCAACAACACCATTTTTATCTAAATTACGTGCGCACTACTATTGTAAAGATGCATCATTTTCCGGATACAGAAATAAAGGTGTATTTAAATGTTGGAATGACTGGGAAAAAGTCAAAACTGGAAACGGTATAATACTCGCAATGGATTACAGTGGTAAACCGTTAAGTGAGCATTTAGACGAACGTTCTTTATCAAAAAAAATGTTATTCATGTTATTCTATGCTCTTTATAAATTTAACTGTATTACTCAGATGCATCACAATGACCCCTATGAAACAAATTACACTATACAAAAAATCAGTAAACAGGATATTACACTGACTGTTTCGAACAAAACATATGTTCTAAAAAATATCGAATATATTCCAGTATTATTAGACTATGGTAAATCCAGCGTTACAAAAACATTTGATACAGAAACGGATATTTCTATTCTTATGGATAGCGTTTTAAGTTACACCGATTTAAAATGGGTTGCAAATATGGATAGATATGAAACTGCGTCTGAAATGATTGCACACCATTTTAGTTCTTATCAACGCTGATAGATTTAAACATATCTACCGGCGTTTATATACTCCGTTTTCACTGAAATGCTTATGCAAAATCGACACATGGTGTTAATAACTTAAACGAGTAATTATATGTTTTGTGTTAAATAATTTAAAGCGATATGCATTTGTATATACTATGGCATTCGAATCGGCGCCTGAACGAATTGCATTTATAAAAAATGGAACAATTATAGAAAATAACACATCAATATCTTCTAATTTAAAGATTAATTTAAAATCACATCAGATGAATATGGTAAATGCAATGATGAATCTCGAAAATAACCGTAAAATTGAATGTGATGAACTTCACCTTGATACGAATATAGGTATATGTAGCGATACTGTGGGTACAGGTAAATCATTGTGTATGCTTGCTCTTATAACAGCAAACAAAATCATGAAGAAGCGCAAGTGGTATGAAAAAACAAATGTATTATATAATACTATTGATAATTCTAAAACATCCTATGATATAAATTTAATCGTTGTACCGCACTCTATCACAAAACAATGGATTCATTATATCGAAACGCAAACGCATCTTAACTTTTACTCAGTGTTCAGAAATACACATATTCTACCGATTGATGAAATACGTCAAATTGTCGAGGATGTTAAAATAATACTCATTTCGTCTACAATGTATAAAGCGTTTATTCAAATGAATAGGTATGAATGTTACCAACGTGCTATATTTGACGAAGCAGATACAATATCGATTCCATCGTGTACTCACGTTAATTCTAATTTTACTTGGTTTATTACATCGTCTGTGGAGAATATATTATTTCCGGGTGGGTACTATTATACACCACCGACACTAAACGGCTATATACATAATCGCCATAGCGTCCATGGTGTCAGAAGAAATGGGTATATACGCGATATTGCTCGTATTATTTCAGATGCTGATAATAACGTGTTAAAAAAAATTATTTTGATTAATGACCCAAAAAGTATAAAACGATCGCTTAATATGATTGAACCTTTAAAACTGTATATTCAATGTAAAGCACCTATCTATATGAGAATTTTAAACAATGCTTTAGAGACTAATGTACTTGAAATGTTAAATGCTGGAGATATATCAAGTGCACTGGACGCACTCGGATGTAAATGTGAATCGCAGCAATCAATTGTATACGCAGTAACAACTGACATCAACCAAAACATCGAAGATATAAACCTTCGCATAGATTACTACACTAATATGCATCTTATATCAAACGAAGATCGTCAAGTAAAATTAGATCAGCTGAAGGATAAGCGCGTTCGTCTTGAGATACGCTTAGCATCTATACAACAGGAATTAAACAATTATAAAGATAGTACATGTCCAATTTGTTGGGATACTTTTAAGAATCCAGTGACAACGTTGACGTGTTGTAATAAAATGTTCTGTACAGAATGTGTTATTCAATGTCAGGGAACATGCCCTATGTGTAGGCAAGAAATAACACACGACACAATGGTCGTTATAAATGATAACTATATACAAAAAAACGATACGCGAAAATCAAAAATAGATAATCTGTTGCAAATAATTAAAGAAAATACTAAAGGAAAATTTCTAATTTTTTCAGCGTATGATACAACATTTAAGCATGTTACTGACGCATTGACATCTCACGAGATTTCGACAAGTAAATTAAGTGGAAATGCATCCGTTATAACAAAAACCATACAATCGTTCAATACTGGTGATGTACAAACATTATTATTAAACCCAAATCATTATGGGTGTGGATTGAATATTGAGCAAACGACTGATATAATATTTTTACATCGTTTTACAGTTGAAATGGAACGTCAGATAATTGGCAGGGCTCAAAGATATGGTAGAAATACTCAACTTATAATACATTACCTCTATTTTGAAAATGAGTTAAAGATAAAAATATAATATATAGTACATGAGCACGCTAACTATGTTTAGGACAAACGTTTTAACGAGACACACAAATACTCTTACAATACAAAAGGGTAAATTTCGACGTCCGGTACGTGTATCTGCATCTGTTGTAAAGAAACCGGATTTATCAGATCCAGTGTTACGTGCAAAACTTGCTAAAGGTATGGGTCACAATTATTATGGCGAACCTGCATGGCCTAACGACCTTCTTTACATTTTTCCGGTTGTTATTCTTGCAACTATTGCACTTCCCGTTGGGCTTGGTGTAATGGAACCAACACAACTTGGTGAAATGGCAGACCCATTTGCCACACCACTAGAAATATTACCCGAATGGTATTTTTTTCCAACGTTCAATGCATTACGAGTTATTCCTAATAAATTGTTGGGTGTACTCTCAATGGCTGCAGTCCCAGTTGGACTTTTGACAGTTCCATTCCTTGAGTCCATCAATAAGTTTCAAAACCCGTTTCGTCGACCAGTCGCAACATCTATCTTTTTATTGGGAACATTTTATGCTATTTGGATGGGCATTGGGGCCACCATGCCAATTGAAAAGGCGCTAACTCTTGGAGTATTCTGAGAAACAGTTTAAAATAGTAACCTTTTTATAATTCAATGGGAGTGCCAAGTCTTTATCGCACACTCGTACATAAATATGAAACAATACAAGAAAAATCGAGGGATAAAATAGAATATTTATTTCTCGATCTTAATTGTCTAATGCATCATTGTTTACATTCCATTACGGATGACTTAAATCACAGGGAAATGGAAGAAGCAATCATTATAGAGGTTGTACGTTATGCAGTTTTTCTAGTTACTAAAGTGGTCATGCCTACAAGACTTGTATATATTGCAATGGATGGTTCAGTTCCAGTATCAAAAATGGAACGTCAACGATCAGCACTGTTTAAAAAAACACAGGATATGTCATTTACATTCAAAATGCGAAAAAAATATGGTATAACTGAAACGAAAAAGTTTGATTCAAACAAATTTTATCCAGGAACTATTTTTATGTCTAAACTTAATGCACGATTGAAGAACTTCATCACATTCGGGGCGTTTGCAACTCATACGAATAAACAATCGTGTTTTAAGGTTATTTACAGTGATACTAATGTTCCGTGTGAAGGCAAATATAAGATATTCGATTTTTTAAGACATGTTCAGACGGAACCAAAGATTTTGGTGTATGGAATGGATGCAGATTTTATTATTTTATCAATGGCATCAAATAAAAAAAATATAAAATTGATGAGAGAAGCGTCGAATATTGATAAAACTATAAAGTATGATTTTGTGTGCATTGATATTGAAAAATGCAAGAGATTTCTATATGACGATTATATTTCAGACGATTTAAAATATAATCTACCTATTGATGCATTTATCAGCGATTTTGTGGTTTATTCAATGTTTAGTGGTAATGATTTTGTGCATGCGCTCCCTCATTGTAAAGTACGTAACGGAGGTCTCGAGAAATTAATTCGTGCCTATGTGGTTACATATAGTTTTCTAAATAAACCACTTGTAAACTCGGAAAATAAAATACAATTTGACTTTCTCAATATGTTTTTTCGAAGATTATCAGATTCGGAAGACATTGCGATGAAACGCTCCACTAATAAACGGATATATTCGAAAGATAGAATGACATACGAGAAAGAGGTCGAGCTTTATGAATATGCAGATTATTCAAGCCCTAATAATCCCTACCATACTTATTATAAAAATACTCTCACGTTGATTGACTATTCTAATGAATACTCGTCCTGGGTTGCACAATATAACGCACATTTCTTTGAAGCACCCATGGACGATGTGATCAGAGAATACATAAAAAGTGTCATTTGGACACACAGTTACTATAAAGGAGCACTTGAATCTTGGACATATTACAACATCTACAGAACAAGTCCGACACTTCACTCACTGTCAACCTTTTTTCATCAAACACACCTAGACCCGGTATTTGAAATTGATACTGTGCTATCGCCACTCGAACAACTAATGTATGTTCTTCCATTTCAAAGTAGTAAATTGCTGCCATATGCGTTACAGGAAATGATGACAGATGAAGATTCTCCTATACAAAATTGTTACCCAATAACATCCTCACTTGATGTATTATCCGGTGGAAAAAATATTGATTCTGCTGCAATATTACCTAAAATTCATATACCTGATATTCGTCACGTTGTCTGTAATGTACCATTGAACGATCACGATATTATGCGAAACACTATTACATACGATGTTTTTCACAAAACATTCACTAAATAACATGGCCGAGGTTTTTTCTTAGTTTCGAGAGTTTTACCTGTTTAACCTGTTTTTTGTTATTAACATAAGCTGGGGAAGTGGGCTTCATTAGCTTTACTTTTATACGTTCGCATATTTCTGTTTTTTTTCCTTTGTTATCTAATCCGTGCTTTCTGGCTATTCTTTGTATAACATCTTTTTTTGATACTACACAGTTCCAACGATTTTCCTTGATTTTGCCGTTAACAATACGTTCTTGTGAAATGACAAAGGCATTCGTTTTTTTATTTTTTACCATATTCGGTGATTTTACATTGAGATGCGGTAGAGATGCATAGTCTTTGTATTGTTCTGGGATTTTAACTCCTTTGTTTTTAAAATCTTTTATATAAGACATTACCTGTGTCTTGTCGACCCTTCCTTTATAACAACATACTTGATTTTTTTTATTAATCCTCGGATGATATCCTTTACTACACTTTCCATTTATTGCCCGTGGATTTCCTTTAGGGCATCCTGTTTTAGACTTGGTATTCTTTTGTGGTGACAAGTTCGAATTTAATATTGTCGTCGGAAGATTTTTCTTTATACGTTTAAATATTACTACCAAATGTTCACTCATCGTTTGGACAAAATCCATACTCGTTTTCCCTATAAACTGAACAATACCAGTAGACGTTATTGCAATAACCGGACGAGTTTTCGATGTATTAATATTCCCATTATTTGTTGGACGATAAAAAGCAGAGGCGACTTTTTTTCCTGTTCTATTTTGCGATATTTCATCGTATACATAATCGTGTTTCAATAGCTCCCCGCCCATTAACCTATAGAATGTACCCACATTCTTCATACCAGAGCGAAGTTTTTTTCCGTTATTCGGTGATATGAGACTAAGCCCAGAAACAAACAAAGTTGCAATTTGTTGACCTGAATGGGATTGACCTAAATATTTGTCAAATAGTGATAATACTGATTTAATGAGTTCGTTGGTCTTTTGTTGAGTGACAATTACTCCTGTATTTATACTTATTCGCAACGTAGACTTTGACACGTTATTTGTGTTTGCATTAAATAGATTCATTAATACCACACCGGAATAGTTACCTATTTTATAATTACCGCGCAATATAAGACGTACTATGGGTTTATTTTTATTTATATTCTTCTTATTTTTGTTTTTATCTAGAAGGAAAGAAAGAACATTTTTACCATTTTTTGACGTTTCTTTTTGATCTGACACACCTTTTATAGAATCTATAGAAAAATTTGTACTATTCTTAAGTTTTAATTTTTTCACGAATCTCTTTAGATTTATGTTTTTAAATTGAGTATTGATATTGACCCATTTTAAGGTATAAAACATTGATTATTATATAATATATATTAATATGGGTTACGAGTTTGAAATAAGTGCTACTGAGTATGACGCGCAAGCACATGCTGTGTTCGAGAATTTTGAAACGCACTTTGTTAACGACACAGAATCAGATGACGATGATGAGGATTTTTACGAGCAATACGAAGAGGCCTGGAAGGAGACTCCATGCAATATTGAACGAAATTACTATCTCGAGGCATCTGTTGAAATTCCAAGAAAAAGTTATAGAAAAATGCCATGGCTACTATACGACTCTCATTTTGACACGTAATTCATCACACCGTTTACGTCAAATATTAAATCATACGATACAATTTTTGCGTGCATTGGAGATATGATACCAAGATTGACTACATCTTCGCCTAATGAACTTTTTGTTTCTAGATATAATCGATTTGAATTAATATGTATTATCCAATCAGAAGTGGATGAAAATGTTATAGGTTGATTAAATGTTATGTAACTTCCAAGAAAATTACCTTGAATAATATCTCTATCCATTTTGAGATTATTTTTTTTTAAATAGAGGGCACTCTTATTTTCTCTAACTATTTCTAATACTTTTAATGTATCTTTAAGACCTATTTTGCCATCATTGTCGAAGTCGCATGTAATAAGTTCGTGATAATTTGGTAATCTGATACCAACAGCAAGTTGGAGACATTGCTCGACTGATTGTAATGATGGCATCCCAGTCCCAATAGAATCTCCAGCAATCAATCTATACATTATGTTATAATTAGAATATCATTCCAATCTGGTGATGCATTGTGTTTATACATCATGTTATTTTCAGGATGTATGATAATATACTTGGATTTGAATATTTTTGCATAAAAGTCACAAAATCCTTTTCGGTTAAAAACGTCTGTCGAATTGCAAAATATTTAAATTACTTAAGTCGCCCTTAAGTACATAACGACGTTCGTATTGAAAAGAGAGGGATGGGTTGACTTTATCATTTATCAGGATATCAGTTCCGTTGTCATATATGTGTAGTGATTGGAAGTTTATAGTCGTTAACATCTTGTATGTTGGAAATATGACTGTGTCGACTTAAAGATTCCCATAATGTTGCTTTGTTGTATCTTCCCGTGTTAAATCGTCCCCGATAATAAAGTTATTCACATGAACATTATTCACCGATAATATCTTATAGAGTTTATATTACAGTATGAAGCAAAGTAAAAAATATATACTCGTTTGTATGTATCTTAAAAAAATTTGGGTTTGTTACAAATTTAAATGAGAAGCGCCCCGGAAAATGATTCTGTATTAGTCTTGCAACATACTTCATGTCAGGATTCAACTCAACATGTATGCAAGTATCTTTATGATGATTAACTGCAAATGATTTATTGAAATCAATGTTACATGTGATGTTCAATAATTTACAGACACTTTTGACTTTACAAAATAAACTATTTCTTGGGATGATGTGAATTTGTTGTAAATCATCATCTGCCAAAGCCCAATCGTCTGTAATATGTTTTATGGATGGATTCTTCATGTATTCTATATTCATACAAACCGTACGATTGCCCGGTGTATATGCATAAGGTGTATCTACATATTCTGGATAAATATCTGAAAATGCTTTACAAAAAGTGTAATCTCGCTTAGTTCTTGATAACAAATCAATCATTGTATTATGTTTTAAAATTTAAGTGAGTAATCGTATACGACCTCTTGCATTTAAAAGTGGTATATCATATTTATTTGGAAAGGCAATAGTGGTCATGGCGGTGAAACGAATATTGTCGTCCCAATAAGATTTCCCTTCATTTTGAATACATTTAAATAAACCAACTTGTATATTATCTCCTGGTTGATTAATATACGAGTACCACTCCAAAGAATGTGTACATATCCCGACTTGAATATTATTTACGGAAGCAATATCAAAATGTATTACATCTTGTGACATTATAGGACGACATTTCACCCCAAAGTATACCTTCGTATATGACGATTTATGTTCAATTATACGCTGTACAATATTGCATCACACCGTCTAACGTTATAATGCAATATTCCATCGATATTGATTGAATTAGTGTTGGGAATTTGAATGTCTGTAAAAATGAGGTACAACCACGTGGAGAATTAATGTACTTGAACCACTTGATGTGCTTGCGTCATAAGTTCTGTCCAGAGGTGGAACCTCATTTTTACAAACATCAGTGTAACGTAATTTATGTTTGCCTCTCATTGTCGTATGGTCGATCGTTGAATAGATATTTTTCTTCGTTTGCGTCCAATGTAACATTTATCTCTATAGGTAAACATAAGATTCTTGGTGCAATGACACAAGAGTCGGTAAAAAGTATTTGATTTTCACCCCCCATATATCCGTGTTTATAACATTTATAACTCATAATTGAAAATTCCTTCAACACTGTTATAGTTACATTACCTGTATAATAATCAACATCAATATCACCTGGATAATCTGGATGTTTTTCCTTTTTAGTACCATATCTAACACCGGCATCTATTCGGATTATATCAGAAGTTGTTATAAATCCTATTGGATGACCGTCAGGTATATTTTTAAACGTGTATCTCCCTAGACATAATCCACTGTACACACTTGAATCATAGGGTGCACCATTAAAAATGTAATTTCTATTTACATCTATAGACACTTCAATTTCATTCTTTAGACATAAAAATTGTAAAGTATTGGTAGTTGTCTCTGATGGCGTATTTGTTATAGATCCAGTGAATGTTTGTGTTTGCGTAATCGTTGGTGTTGGTGTTATAGTTAGTGTTTGTGTATGTGTAGTTGTTGGTGTATGCGTTGCAGTCATCGTATGAGACGGGGTTTCAGTCATTGCAGGGGTAGAGGTTATAGTTATTGACGGAGTCGGAGTTTGGGATGGTTCAACTGAAAATTTTGGATTGATAGATATATTTCCTTCTGCATTCAAAATAAGCAGAGGGATACTTGTCCCGTCGCTAACTTCAATATGTATATGTTGTAATCGCACAGAATCGAGCGTTACATTTAGAAAAATTCCATTTGAAATGGTCATTACCTTCATAAAGAAAAGTTTAATTTTGAAATTTACTGTTCACCACCCACATATTGCTACCATCTTTTACAAGAAGTGGCACGACAGTGCCATCAGTGGGATGACGGATATATATAAGTTCACGGCAATCTGGGTCAGGAGAAAGTGTTATGTTTGAATATTTAGCATCTGGATAAATCATTAAATATATACAATATTTTTTTTACATACTTAAATTATTATACATTCTTTGTTGCATTTCTTCATTTTTTTCATCATTACGACGTATACGTTTCAATCGAAGTATATTTAATTTAAGCATTTCTTTATCTTGTAAACGTTTTTTATTTGATGTCGATTTCGACATTTCATGTGAGATATTCTTCCTTTCGATTATTAATTCTCCAAGGCTCGTATAGTCATTTCGAGGAGTTATGTCATTTCTCTGTAATACATGTGCTTTTAAATAATCGTATCCAGATCCAAGTGTTTTATCGTTATCCACACTTCCCAACCGTTCACACGAATCTATAAATGTTGCTTCTGCTGGTTTTGGTTCATAACGTTTTGTTATACTTTTTGCATACAATTCGTCTGGTAATTTTGTAAGTTTGCTATTGTATAACTCGTTTTCACTTTCTCTTTTTCCAGACGACTTCATATGTTCCCCGTAACCTTTTCTATGAATGACCCTTGCATGTTTCTGGTAAAAACTATTAAACGTTTCATTCGTACAATTATTTACATCTACTTGTGTGTTGTAATCATCTACATATTCTTGTTGTTCCGTTGGACAATCCGAAATCGCACGTCTTTCACGTTTTATTACATCGTAAGCCATTTTTATTTTCTTAAACATACGGCTATCACCATTTTTATCTGGATGCGTCATTATTACTAAACTATTGTATGCCTTTTTAACCTCTCTGTTTGTAGCATTACTGTTTACTCCAAGTATCTTGTATGGGTCCATTTTCTATATATTTATAAATAAAATATTAACCAAATAAAAACAACATACCTGTTTGAATTAAAATATCCACAACAACGGCCGTGCCGATGATATATGAATGCGACATATCAACCTTGAAGCCCTTTATGTTAATGACATTATTAATACGTGGCATGTGCGGTATATCAGCAAAATCCTCAATACGCACAGATGAATTCATAACATATGCAACAATTGCAGTGATGGCTGACGATACAAGAGGATTTCCTACATTCATAAGCTGACCTAATCCTTGCAAAGGTACACGCGATATTATCACAGGTGTTAATATAAGCAACAGAGGATAAAAAAATTGAGAACCCTGTATTTCTTTTTTCATGACCCCAGACGGATCATTGTTCATAAGTGATATAATAACAGTTGCGACAGCGAATACAAAAGCATTCTTTACTAAGATTGAAACAACTGGTGAAAACTTCATTATTATATTATATATTTTTGTATGTAAATATATGGATTTATTTTTATTTATGAACATAATGGCAGTAATAGAAGAGGAAGTAATTAAAGTTTCTGAGGTTGTTTCGCGTATCGACTCACAATCATGTGATGAAATAAACGCATGTCTCAAGGAACATCACGTTAACAGAGATGATTCAATAAGGATAATAGAAAAAAATATCATTGTCAAAGAAACAGACGATATAAACGCTGATGTTTTGGATTTACCCATTGATAAAGATGCAACAGATATCACCTTAATTGAGGAGGAAACTATTCGTGAAGACACACAAAATGTCACTCCAATTGAGGACGAACATATTCATAAACCAATTAATGAAGATGCAAAAGATATCACCTTAATTGAAGAGGAAATTATTCGTGAAGACACAAAAGATGTCACCGCAATTAAGGAAGAACATGTGAATGAACCAATTGATAAATATGCAAAAGATGTCACCTCAATTGTAGAAGAATTGATTCATGAACTTATTTTTGTAGATAAATCTGATGCCAATCCAATTGTTGTGGAACCGATTATTGAACTTATTTTTGTAGATAAATCTGATGCCAATCCAATTGATGTGGAACCGATTCATGAACCCATTGTTATAGGTACAACTGATGCCAATCCAATTGTTGTGGAACCGATTCATGAACTTATTTTTGTAGATAAATCTGATGCCAATCCAATTGATGTGGAACCGATTCATGAACCCATTGTTATAGGTACAACTGATGCCAATCCAATTGTTGTGGAACCGATTCATGAACCCATTGTTGTAGATACAACCGATGTCAATCAAATTGATGTGGAACCGATTATTGAACCCATTGTTGTAGATGCAACTGATGCCAATCCAATTATTGTGGAACCGGTTCATGAACCCATTGTTGTAGATACAACCGATGTCAATCAAATTGATGTGGAACCGATTATTGAACCCATTGTTGTAGATGCAACTGATGCCAATCCAATTATTGTGGAACCGATTATTGAACCCATTGTTGTAGATGCAACTGATCCCAATCCAATTATTGTGGAACCGGTTCATGAACCCATTGTTGTAGGTACAACTGATGCCAATCCAATTGATGTGAAACCAATTATCGAACACATTCATGGGAATCTAACTCCTGAACGAGATAATGGTATTACAAAGAATATTGTAGAAAAAATTGACAAATTGATGTCGGCAGAAAGTATCGTTGCCGATGTTTTCAAAAAACCTTTTGTATTAGGAACTCTTATCGACGCGACAATCGACCTCATGGTATACGATGGAGTAATATCAAATGATATTTGCGACAAATTATCGGATATAATCAGGTTAAACATGGTTAATTCTACAATTACATCAGGGAGTATCGATTTCAGAAAGAGCAGAACATCTGTCCTTGACATCAATAACTTGTTAGTTTATGAGACCAACAAACACATATGTGAAATAACTGGAACTGATATTACAAAGGGTGAACCTATACAAGGAATTCATTATGACAAGGGGGGATATTTCTCACCACATACGGATTATTTTGAAACATCGGAGATTCATTTATGTGATAACGCCGGAAACAGAGAAATGACGTCGGTGTTGTTTTTGAACGATGTGAAGGGAACTGGAGGTGATTTATTTTTCCCATTGTTAAATAAAACAATTGAACCGTCAAGAGGAATGATAGTTTCATGGAAAAATATGAAAAAAGGTCATACATTATATGCGTCATTAAATGAAGTAAAAAAACTCATGGATTGTACCGAGACGTGTCTTGTAAAATACACGAGACAATCTACATTTTAGAGGTATTTTTGGCACCTCCAGGACACAAGCATATCACTAACTGACCGCATAACACAAACATTTTTACGAACATTAACAACCGAATATTTAACATCGTACATCATGTTAATGTATGCCCTACGAAGGGTGCATTTTAGCGCATGTGGCATCCCCTCAAACTGTTCTTTTGTGAGCGACGATTCAATCCAGTACTTAAACGTCATCTCTATTTATTTTTATAAACTATGACACTCCCTTTAGGTGTAAAAAATCTACGAATAATTTGGTATCTAAAATAGTTTTTTCTTTATTATCTGTGTACTCGTAGTGTATATGATTTATATTCATATGAGCACACAATACATCATATCGTCTTCTGTAATGTGTGTCTATTTCTATAACAGTAGTTCCACTATTCATAAACATACAATTTGTTAGACCGGAACCAAATTGTCCAATCACTATTTTAGCATTAGCAAAAGATTGGATTTGTTCGGAAACATGCATTGTATGTGGCTCTACAGTTTTAATATTGTTAAACACAACTTTCAACGATTCAAAGACTTCGTCATCGTTTAATATACATCGCTTATTGTGAGGACGTTTGATGAAAAGAACTTCTTCAGGATTTTTAATTACACTTGATAATTCTCGTATACGCTGAACTGTTTTGTCGTCCCAATCAACAAATTTCGGATTCATTCCTTTAATTATATCGGTATGGTTAGCGTATGTCAAATTTACATTTGGAAGTATTTTATGTGCATACTTTGCAACAAGATTTTCCCGATTACAAACTGTTATTTGATCACAACTTTGCCCAAAATATATGAGAGGAACCATAAAATCGACCCAAAAATGATAATAATTATTAAATTGACCGTGCTTAAATGGCACAACTTTATAGATTTTAATAGGAGACGTTGACACTGCTTGAAAGTCTATAGGTATCATAACTGCGCTTGAATAGTCATCTGTTACAATAGCGTCCCGCATTATCTGCATTCGTTGGGTGTGTATTTCTTGTAAAGGAGAATTTGGAACATTCATAATAAACCGTGTCTTAATACAAGGCTCGATGAATCGAAGGATATCCTGATGCTCGTCAAAAAAAGAATGCACAAACTCACGTGTATCTCTATACATGTCGCGATTGTTGACGTCAATGAATGTAGGTGCGTCAAGAGCAACAACCTGAGTTCCTTTACATAAACACGCGAACAACATGGCCGCGAATCCGTGAATACCTTTACCGGTATACACTGTATTTTGTTCTGATTGAATATCATGACACATTAGTCTTGTTTGAATGCTACGAACATCCGAATAATCATCAAATGATATGGTATAAGCGCTTTCTAAAATGGTTTCTCCGAATGAGATAACAAGCATTATTTTAAATTATATTTTACATTTCATACATAAACACATCCGCCTGAACTTTGGAAATCGGTTATGACGGTCAATGAGTCGACAACGAGAATTACAATTCATTGTATATTGAAACTCTTTCATAGCTGCAAAACTCCATTGAACATCAGACGATTTTCCAAGACCGACCATTCTTTCGTTAAATCGATATTTTTTAAAAACATAGCTTTTAGCAATCACAAAAGCACCCGGTGCAAACATTTTTTGATGGTTTGTTACGTCATAAGAAATATTTCTTCCATTACCAACAATTGGATTTTCCCAAATCCAGTCCAGATAACGTTGGTTACGGCAATTTACTATTTGATTCATCAGAATATCAAATTTCAAATTTTTCATACCATTATACCAATTATCATCTAAACGTAAGTAATCCTTCATCATAACAATAGTTTCGTATTTCGACTCATCTATAATCATATTTTTTTTCCTGGTAATATGATTTTTTTCATTGGTAACGGAATCGTTGATTATTTTTATATTTTCCAAATGCCAAACATCATCTATACACCCGATTATGATCACTTCGAATTTCGATATTTCTTGTTCAAGTATACTTCTAACAATAATCTCAACATTTGTTTGATTATTTTTTGTCATTATACCAAAAGAAATATCCATTACATAATACAAACATTATCGTTTTTAAATATATTTTTGTATTGAGTGACATGTTTACCAACATAAGTTTCATTATTCGACCTGACAATTATATTGTTGTCAACTTCACAAAGTATATTCAGTGAATTATCATAAAACTCACGCATCACTCGATAATCTGGATAATCTTTTTGAGGAACACCACATTTCATTTCATGTAGTTGTAATTGGAGCTTTGTATCGTATATAGTGGAACATAACATACATTTCCAGGTGCCACATCTATATTTACGGTTCAAATGGTATGACAATGCTTGTTCAGAACTGAGCGATTTTCCGCAACGTGGACAAATAGGCATTATTATTATTATATTCCTTGATGAAAGTTTAATATCAAAAAAATATTAATATTATTATTATTAAGAATCATAAATGACACGTTGTTCGAGAATATCTTTTGAGCCAATGTAAATAAAACTAACAACCCCAACAGTAACCAGAATATTGAATATCAAAATGAGTATATTTACAGGGGACATATTACTGATAATGCGTTGAAAAACAAATGGATTTTGTCCTTTAAATGGAGGTAAACCAAAAAATACAGATGCATATGCGTATGTCATAAGTAATATTGATATGACCACGTATATTGTAATGACATAGGGTATGTAAATGTTAAACGTTGAAAATGATTGCATGTTTAAAGCATTGGCTTGTTCCATTACTATAATCATGAAAGATTTTAAAGATGTGCTTGCTATGGATACCATAATCCAACGTTCGGACGAATGGTTCGCGTTGCGCAAAAACATGCTTACAGCAAGTGATGTGGCATCTGCAATTGGGGTAAATCCTTATTCGTCACGTAGACAATTGCTTATTAATAAAGTACATCCGTCCAATGTGCGATTCGATACAGAGGCAACGCGTCATGGAACATTTTATGAAGGAGTTGCTATTGAGAAATTTGCGGCACTTACGGGAAACGTTATACATGACATTGGAATTTTTGTACATCCCATGTATTCATGGCTTGGTGGAAGTCCCGATGGAATCACAGAACAATCAGTACTAATCGAAGTAAAATGTCCTTTAAAAAGAAAAATAGAACATAAAATTCCAGATTACTATTACCCGCAAGTACAGACATGTATGGAAATTCTTGATATAGATATGTGTCATTTCATACAATTCAAACCCGCCACAGATACGTGCGAAGAAATTTTAGATATTTTGGATATTCCTAGGGATCGTCCTTGGTTCAAAAATAATCTAAACATTATGCACGAATTCTGGAAAGATGTTGAGCTTTATCGTGCGGATCTAACATTTCCCACATCACTATACGGTATTGATCCAAAGAAAACAATTGATTTAAGTGACATACATATTAGTAATTATGACTTTATAGAAGATACATAACTTGTCTTATATACCAAATAGAATACAAGTATAAAAACTATAAACATCATAATAGATACTGTGAGTATGTAAGGCCATAATTGTTGCCCTATGTAGTTAACGATTGGGTCAAGGACATTAAGTTCAATTTTTCGCCGGTTTCCTTCTTTTTGATATTCATTTATTATTAAGTCTATACATTCTTTAATAATCGCATCGGCTTCCATTATATATGGTATATGCGTCGAAAATATATTTAAAGAATATACATGTATGTTAAGTACGAGATGACTCCTAAAGTTGATGTTCGTCCTATGTATGAAAAGCCTGCTTCGACCGTTGATGCTGTGAAAAAGCCTGCTTCTACCACTGATGCTGTAAAGAAGTCTGCTTCAACCACTGATGCTGTAAAGAAGCCTGCTTCAACCACTGATGCTGTAAAGAAGCCTGCTTCTACCACTGATGCTGTAAAGAAGCCTGCTTCTACCACTGATGCTGTAAAGAAGCCTGCTTCTACCACTGATGCCGTGAAGAAACCTGTTACAACCACTGAAGCTGTGAAGAAGCCTGTTACGACTGAAGAAGATTCTGATACCACCACAGTTGTCGAAGAGAATGCAAACGTAAATGTCGAGAAAAAATCAGAAGTATCAGTTGCTATTGTTATGGAAGAACTTGCAAAAGCAAAAGACCTTAACATCCAATCCTCCAAACTCATCCATACGGTAATGAGCATGATGAAGAAACTTACGAAATCAATGCAACCACGTAAGAAACGCGAGCGCAATCCCGATATGCTGCCAAGCGGGTTTGCTCGGCCTGGACCCGTGACACAAGAACTGTCCATGTTTCTTGGCATGGCCAATGGAGAACCAGTTGCACGAACCACCGTGACCAAACAAATGTCGATTTACATCAAGGAGAATGAGCTTCAAAATCCCGAACGAAAGCGTGAAATTGTTCTTGACGAGAAACTTGCCAAACTATTCAAGATGAAAGTGGGGAACACAGTCGAATATTTCGCAATTCAGAAAATGCTAAAGAATCACTATATCAAGGCGGAGGATGCGTAAGATAATCATAAATTTATAAAATCAAATCAATCAATTATCTAACACACATGTTTTAAAGCTTATACTTAAGTCATAAAACATATGCTTACAGCAACATTGGATACACCTCATCGCACAAATAATCCCAAGTCTTTAATGAAGGTATTTCATCTTTGGTAACGACAATACACTCGTCTGTCTCACTGTTCTTAGACAGCGATGTAGCGAAATATTTATGGTAATCTTCATCTACAACCTCCACAAAGAATATAGAATATTTCATTGTGACGATGATACCTTCCCTGTGATCCTTGCGTCGTTCCTCGCGTGAGCGCTTCGAACCAAAGAATACGTTCTCCCTGCAATCCTCTTTAAGTATATTTTCGAACATACCATTACTCTCCTCAAACAACTCCCTGTTCCCTCCTTGAACTGCGGTCTCGTATGCCTTTCTGCCTCCACACGCATACGTATATTCCTTATATTTGGCATCCCTGAACATCACGTACCTATACACTCCATTGACTTTCGTGTAAGGTACGACGACGGACTTGTAGCGCAATACGTGCTGCTTGAGAGTATTCATTTTAGATTTTGTATTCTTGTATTCTGTTATATACCTACACTGGGTATGCTTTAGGTGTTAAATTATTTATACTCTAATCGTTTTCCTTTACTGGTTTTCGCCCATCCCGATATAATCAGTTTGTTTGCATGTACCTTGTCGTGACACTTCGAACATAATACCACCAGATTTGCTTTGGAATTTCGCACATTCTCGTGGGCATGTCGTTGAAATATAATATGGTGTGTCTCAAGTGCATCTGTTGATTCACATATATTACACAATGCCACTAAAACCTCTTTATTGTATTTAGATTGTTTAACATGTGGATTTTTTGTGATCTCATTGCGGATATTTAAGGCAATATGTGCAAAACGCTTATTATTCAGAATATGGTTAGCAATTTCAAGACCATACTCAGCATCTCCTTGGCCATCGCGAAGTTTTCTATCAAATACAAACATCTTATCAGGTAATCGCTCTATACCTATGTGTTTGATGTGAATATTCGTTTGTTTTATATCTTTTAAATGAACTAATCCATGTATATGAGTTGCGAAAATAAAAGTCACTCCCTTCGACTCTAACTCTATACAGGTTGACGCAACAATACTCATTGCTGACCTATCTTCAGTACCTTTACATACTTCATCTCCAATCACAATTGATCGGTTATCTGCACAATCTAATATAGTCTTCAATTCTTTCATTTCTACGAAAAATGAGCTCAATCCCTTATATATATTATCGTCTGATGATATACGTGTAAATATACGATTATATGGTGAAAACTCAAAAGAAATCGCAGGTACATACATTCCCATCTGAGCAAGTACAATTGATAGCCCTATCGATTTAGAATAACATGATTTTCCACTTCCGTTTACACCATATAACAACATAGCCCTTGTTTCTTTCATATTGACGTCATTACCCGTATACAATGTATCACTGTCTAAACGCTCAACTATAGCATGTCTCAGACCCTTTGCAACAACAAATGCAGTATCATGTTCAACTACCACTGGTTTCGTATAATTGTAAAGTTTAGATACAATTGCAAACGATGTCAGCATATCCACCCGGGCTATGAAATTTGAAATGAGCTGCAAATCATTACGCATACAATGCAGTGAATCAAGGTATTCATTAAACACCACTATCACCCGTTCATTAAAATTTTCAGTTGCCTGGATTAATTTGTGAATTAATGCATTTATCTCGTTTGATGAAATTGTAACACGTGACTTATTCTCTTTATAAAATATTACTGTATTACCGACTATTTTCTGTAATGCTTCAGCGCGCGACGGTGTAGCAGATATCACAAACGTATCTTTGACACATTCCAATTTGATTGTATCATCGTTTTTTCCAATAAGTCTGGAGAATGCTATGCAAATTGTATTAAGTGCTTTCATGAGCCTTTCGATACATGAACGCATATTATCAATATCTTCATATGCTCCGTGTATAAAAACATAATCCGATTGTGTCATGTCAATTATACTTGTCATTTTGATATAATGTTTGTCTATCATATCGGCCTCAATTGCAAACGACATATCTTGTAGTTGTGATGATATGTGTGTCGCATGCTCGAGACATTGTATGAGATTTTTGACGTCGTTTACCTTTGCGGTTTTATTTGCTATTTGTCTAATTATTCGGTCAATATCCACTATGTGTTTTAAACGTTTCGTGACCATATTACATCTACCTGAGATGCGGTCAACATCATCATAACACGTCTGAAGTTGGTTCACGTTGTTTAATGGATTCATCATCGTATTCCTCAATAAACGATGACCCATCGCAGTACACGTTTTATTCACTACATCAAACAATCCTTTTTTTTCATTTATAATTTGTAATTGATATAATGTATTATGATGCAATACCATTTTGTTATTTGTAATGACGTTCGGTTTTTGTATGCGTTCAACAAGAGACTTGTTATGTGATTCACAAAACGACAAAAGAATTACAAGTGATGCAGTTCCTAAACGATACATCTCCATATCAACTGATTCAATTGGAGATAACATATTGAAATCTCCATACACGCGTCCAAGTACTTCGTTCTGGTATGTAATGTTTGCATATAATGTATTATATGCTATTTTATGTGTACACCCGTCAGTCGCAATCTTTTCATTTTTCGAACATATTAATGTCTCATTTGAACCTGACATATGCAAAATACGAAATATCTCTTCATGAATCTCTTTTTCGTATATTTCTTGTACATTAATCGTTCCGGATATCACATTAATCCAGCAAACAGAGGCACCATCATCATCCGAATAGACACATGCAATAGTATTACTATTTGTTTCACCTATATATGTTCCAGGACTATATATATTACTTACTTTGCGAATTTGTGAATCATTCACATCTTGTTCTATTATCACAACTGTGTATTTCGAACTGATGAGGGTTTGGATATATCGTTGTACCGAAGCTACAGGAGCTCCGCACATGTTAGGATTTTTTTTGCTGTTCGGTAGATTTTTATTTTTAGAGCTCAAAACCATATTACATATTTTAGAAATCTCTTTCGCTTTACCGATATCATCATATCCATATACTTCAAAAAAACTACCAACCTGCATGAGAACTATTGTATTCAGCCCATATTTAGATTCCATGTCGTTTTGATATGCGAAATATTCGTCTATCATACCCATATAATATACCTAAACGTTAGACTCTTATACGTTTTCTTCCTCGTCCAGTTCTCCGAAGGGAGACTTGCTATTTATCTGAGGTGTTCCGTTTCCAAGCGTAATATTTTTTACTTCGTGCGAATTATCGAAAAAACCCTGAGGAGATGTGCGTGGTTCTGTGACTGTCTGTTCTTGATTTTTTGGTTCCATTTCATTCTCTGGTTCTACACCCGGAATCTTAAACAAATCTTCGCCATCCATTTCGTTGTTGTCCACATCCTCTGTCATCTCTTCGTCGTCGTCTGGCGCATCCTCATCCTCATTTGTCGTTTCCTCCTTCGAAGTGTCCTCATTCTCAGATTCGGATTCAGTGTCTGAACCATTACCTATATAATTTTGCAGAATGTTTTGCAGCGGAAGTTGTGTCCGAATCGTTTCATCTATCGCCTCCACAACAAGCATTCTAAGGTCTTTCTTGTATACTACAGGTTCCTTTTCAAATATAAATGGATTGTTATATACTTCTTCAGCTACTTTTATATACACATGATGTACAAAACTATCATTTGATGGCATCTTTATCTGTACCTTTTTATTTGATTTCCCTACACGAATTGATGTTAATATCTTCACATTACTTACAAATACGGCAGCCAGTAAATCCGAAAGATATGCACAGTTTTGCATTATACATTTTGTTTCCGTTTCGACTGCAAATGCATTCCACCCCGGTATTTCTTTCATCTTCTTTTGCATTTCAACAAGCACATTAATGGTCTTTCCCTCTACTGGTGGTGTGTTTTTACATTGCTGATATATAAATATCATCTTTATCACAATCGGTTCACACATAACCGCGTTTAATTGTTTAGTGTACTCTGATTTCGCTTCGACGACATTGTTAACGTTTATGGTTTTCATTACTCTTATTTCCTTTTCTTTTTTTCTTTTCATGCGCGACTCTACCCCAATCAACATGTAAAGCATGATTGTCATGACGTACACGAAATCCACCATATATTAATTTACGTTTTACATACGAGGTTGCATTTGAATGATCGTAAAGAGAATATCCTATCATGAAAAATGGAATCATATAAGTCATAGACGTACAACCAACACTATGCCGTAATTGTATCCGATTGTGACAAATCGATAGAAAATGTTGATACACTTCGTTCAATAATTTCTTTTTGTTCTTCTCGGATGCATATAAACTTTGAACATCCATTATTGTATCTTGCGTATTTTTTCTCGTATTATTACAAGTATGGGGAATAGCTCCTCAAATAATGTTAGTGGTAAAAAGCATATACTCAATATTATTGACCCCGCTGAAAACCTTCCTAAACAATATAGCTCACTTGTTGATTCATTCAAAAACATAGTCACCCTTGTTCGCAAAGGTCTTCAGAATGAACTCGAATACATACTGATTTTAATAAAAAAATATAATGAAAATGCAAATGACGTAAACGATTCATTTGACCGCCTTATAATGTTACGCATCAAGGGTAAAGAAATTGAAAATAAATTGCGGTATATGACACCTCTCAACAAATTTCATCATGAGCAGGTGAATGCGACTAAAGTCGTTATTAGGAAAATTAGATATCGAATAAATAAATATAAACAGATTTTAGGAAACAAACTCGACATCTATAAAAATAATCTTCCTAAACAACTCGTTAAAGGTAAACATAAAGGTAGATTCATGGCAAAATCAAACAATTTTAAAGATCTTCTGAAACGTATTAATGTACTCGAATCCAAGATTAAGGCAAATAAAGATAATTTACCAAAGAATGGTATTAAAATGACAAATGACTATTTGACTGTCATGCGAAAAATAATGGTGCACGCCTTTAAGCATGACCGTGAACTCACACAATCTAATCGAAAAATATTGACCGATGCGCTTTCTGAACAACTTGATGCTTTGACAAGTATATCTGCAGATAAAGGAAATGATCAAAAATATATTAACGATATTAACCAGCTTAAAAAAGCTCAACTACCAAGTCCTAACAAATCATATAAAAAACCATCCACATTCAAAAACGTCAATCAATCCAAACAGCAACAATATTTAATTGAAAATGTACCAAGAACTATCAACCAACGACCGAATACTCGAAAATCAATAAATATACCTCAATTGTCAAGGCAGGGGAACAATCAAAAATCAATAAATACACCTCAATTGTCAAGGCAAGGGAACAACCAAAAATCAATGAATATACCTCAATTGTCAAGGCAGGGGAACAATCAAAATACTCGAAAATCAATGAATATGCCTCAAATGTCAAAAGTAGGAAAGTACCAAGATACTCTACAACCAGAATACGTAAATATATTCGGCCGAAAGCAATATACATCTAATCAGCGACGAACGACGAACAGTGCACGTTCATATTCAAAACAAAGACCAAGGTATATGAATATTGAAGAACGACGAATAGATGCACGGTATGAGGAAAAGAATAAAGAACGGGCGTTCCAAACGAAACAATTGAACAATAAATATGAACGTGCACGTCAAAACTCAAAGAATAAACAATCAGCATCCGCAAAAAATAGCCAAGATTCAAAGAATAACATAATATCAAAATTACAAAGTGGTGTAATAAAAGCTGACCGTAATGAACGAATAAGTGCACGTAAAGATAATGCGAGGTTCAGTACAATAAATCAAAAATCACGTTCAAAGCTCGACACTTCAAGACAAATTTCAGAATCGCAATCACTTCGTTCGAAAGATACTTTGAATAAGCGGTTACTCGACAGTCAAATCGCTTCACAAAAAACTATGAATACACTCGCTAAATCAAAATTGAAGAGTGATTCTCGAGCATCAGAAAGGTCTTTTAGATCACAAAACTTTTTGAATAGGCGGTCACTTCAAAGTCAAATCGCATCACAAAAATCTGTGAATGCACTCGCAAAATCACAATTGCAGAATGCATCTCGATCATCACAAAGGTCTTTTGGTTTGAATAAGAGGTCACTTGAAAGTCAAATTTCTTCACAAAAATCTATGGATACTCGTGAACAAACAAAATTGCAGAATACATCTCGAGCATCACAAAGATCGTATAATTTGTCAAAACGTAAAATGGATTTTAGAAACAAATTGCAAACAGAAGAACTTTCCATTCAATCAAAAAATTCGAAATCTAAACGAAACAGATTAAATTTACAAGCACTAAACGGTTCAAAACAGAGGAAAGCAATCGCCAGTCGTTTGAATATTAATACAAGAAAAAAAGAATTTGAATTCAAAAAAGTACAAAATGAATATAAAGCAAAACTTAAAGAGTCCCAACCGGAATCCAAACCGTCGTTGTTCAGCCGATTAACAACAAAACAAAATAAAGTATCTTTCGAGGTCGGATACAAAATATTCAAAGAATTAAAAACTGGAACACCTTTAGAACAATTACTGAACAATATACCAACATATTACACGGAAGCACAAAAAGCAAGTATACGTAAATCCATCATAGATGCAGATTTTGAAGGATTATTAAGATTTATAAAATCAATAAAAGACTTTTCTGTCTTGCAGAAATTAGTGGAAAATATTACGTTTCAAAGCTTACCCGGATTCTCTAGATTTGCAGATGAAAATAGACGCGAATACATGAAAATGATCAAAAACCCGTTACGAAAATATATCATTAAAGCATATATGAAGGAAAAAACTCTTGAAATGGGAAAAGTAGCAGCATCCTTACAACCATTAAACTCACAAAAACAGGAACAATCATTAAAAATTGGTGCGAACATACTGTGGGTCGGATATGAAACATTCAAAAAAATGAAAGACTTCAATATACCGCTACAAAACTCATTAAACAATAGTATACCAACATATTACTTGGAATCACAAAAAGCAAGTATACGTAAATCCATCATAGATGCAGACTTGAATATTTTGTTAAAATTTATAAATTTAATAAAACCATCGAAATTAGAAGAATTTGTGGAAGTTTTATCGATTGAAAGCGTACCCGGTTTATCCAGAATGGCAGATGAAGATAGAAGCGAGTACATGCGAATGATCCAAAACCCGTTACGAAAATATATCATTAAAGCTTATTTGAACGATAAGTTGCCAAAAGAAATTGGCGTGGAGGATCTGTTGTTTAATAAAGAGTTGGTTGAGCTTGAAATTTCAAATCTGAGTAAACACAACCAGGAGATTTTAATGATATCTCCATTTTTCATGTATAAAAAATCAACATATGAGAAAGCATTAATTTACCAACAAAAACAATTACAAAAACTCGAACAAATTATGGGCAACACCGGTATAATAGGAGAGAAATTAGAAACATATTTAAAAGAACTCATTAATACAATCAGAGAAAATCATATGAAGATTGCTGTTCTACGTACAGAAATTATGCAAGATAAAGATTTGATTGGAATTATGAATAGAAAAAAACCACAGATACTAGAATTCAAAGATAAATTTAATGAATATATATACGGAAACAAAGCAACAGAAGATGTACCGCGTTTCGAAATGTTGCAAAACTTGATGGAGTTAAACTCTAAATTAGCACCAGCACCAGAATATTATAAATACGAATTAACAGAAGATGAAAAGAAGCGATATACATATCAATTATCAATGTTGAAAATAATCCAAACCGAGAAAAATATAAATAATGTGTGGATAACAAAACTTAAGGCATTATTAGAATCTAATCAATCAGGAAATCAAACTTCACAACCAGCAAAAAATGATTTTAATTCATTAAAAAAGTATATTACTGAATTTCAATCTGAAATTATTGCAGAAATATCTAAATTTGAAAAGCAAGCAAAAATAGACCTAATTAAAGTCGAAGAACTTCAATACAATAGTAAAATGGTTATGATTGAGATCGATGTTATGCATAAATATTTGAAAATATTTAATAATAAAGGACCAGGACAAAAATACATGCAAATGTTAAGGGGGTACTTAAAAATATTAAATAGATTAGACATTCACATGATTTCAAAATTAGATAAAAATATATTTAAACAGGAATTTGATTATATTCTAGCTGAAATGAAACCAAAATATAGAGAATTGTTTGAACATCGACCAGATCTCACAGAAGATTTTGTATTTTTGAGTTGTATGATTAAAAGGCGTGAAATAATCATAAAAGCAAGATTAAAAAACCATAATATCAAGATTAAGAGCATGGCACCCAAAGACATGATTAGGCGCATGGCACTCAAAGGAATCCTAACAAATCCTAATAATTCAAAAGGAAATCCTAAGTCAGGAAACAACAACACGAAAAAAATATCCGCGATTCTTATATTATTACCGGAACAAAGGCCGAAACAAAAGTTACAAGTGTTGATGAAAATGAATAAAAAAAGTAAACTATTGCTTTTTCCGATGACACCTACATTGAGAAAGGCATATATAACCTTTTTACCAAAAACAGGCACTGCTCATGCTTTTTTATCACTCACAATAGGAGGAGTTAAACGAAAAATGCAAATATTACCGGAAATAAAAACGGTCAAGATTGGTCTCGTAACATTTAAAATTCCCAAACGCAAAACCCTTAAGATTTTGCCAATACGTGATATAGGTGTTCAACCCTTAGTGTATTTAGCAAATGGTACTCAAATTTCAATGCCAATCGTTAAACTTCCAAAATCAAAAAAACAAATGAAGTTGACACAAATACCATCTCCTAAGGGTACAAGGACATACTTACACCTCGGACAAGGTTCAAAGCCAATACTTATTCCGATGGTTTCAACCAATAAGGGGAAAGCAGTCGCGTTAGTAATGTTAGGGCAAACAGCTCTACCTGTTGAAAAATTACAAATTCTTCGTAATTTTGAATATGAAAAAGTAGCAGCAAATGCAAGGTTAGCAGCAAATCAAGAAAGAAATATTTTGGCAGCAAAAGTAGCAGCAAATGCAAGGTTAGCAGCAAATAAAGAAAGAAATATTTTGGCAGCAAAACAAGCAGCAAATGCAAGGTTAGCAGCAAATAAAGAAAGAAATATTTTGGCAGCAAAACAAGCAGCAAATGAAGAAGTGGCACGGATAGCAAGGGAAGCTGCAAAATTTATAGCAAGCGAACTCACTCCATTAGAAAAAGAAACTAAAATTAAACAATTTGTGACCAACTATGATGAAAGACAAACAAAACTAATAGAATTATTCAGTTTTACCCTCAAGCAAAATATAACTGAAACAGAGGAGACATATATGAATTTTTACGGACAATTTTTAGACGTTTATTTTCATATTCATATGAAAATTTATAAAACAATTCGATCTAATTATGAAACACAAGCCCAACTTGATCAGGCAAAAACCCAACGTGATCAGATATATAAAAGAATTGGAACAATATTTGATATTACAAAATTTCAGAAAGAATCTAATATTTTAAAAGACGACGGATTAGATCGGTCAGAATTCATTAAAATTGACAAAAAATTAATATCACGTTTACTAACGTTTGAGGAAGATTTAGAATTGGTATTATTTAACTACGGAATACCTGGATTTAACAACACACAACTTAATAACTGGATTGGCATTGAAAATAATGATATTGCGAAAACTGGTGGATTTTTTATAGACTCTGATCAAAATTTTGCTACATCTGTTAAAAACATCAAAGATTCAACTATAAAATTAACTAAACTCATCCAATTTCGGAATCGACAACAACTTTTTAAACTATATGAAGTTGTCGACCAAAATCATATAAACCTTTTATTTCATATGCTGGCAAATGGTCAAGTAGAGGTCAGTAGTCATTTCATTTTTATGAGAAAAGGGAAAACATTAGATAAAATTGTTACAGAATACAATACCAGAGCGCCAATCCAAACAACACCGGTAACGAATGCAACGAAGATAACCGACGAACTGAAGATGAAACGAACCAGCCGACTAACATTTATAACAGTAAGCAGACGAACCACACAAAACAACAAAAACAAAAGCAATGAAAACAAAAGCCCGCAAATCATAAAATCGGGATTTAAAAAAGGGAACAAAAAAAAACCGAGAAACGAATCAAAGTTAGGAATAACTTATAAAACAAAGTCACGTTAAATCATTTAAAGATAATAAGACATTAGATAATAATGAGTGACCAAACAATTAATTACGATGAAATTACATTTGTGAAACCGATAATGCAAGGTGACCGCTATTTCGTAAAAGCATTAATGGGAACAGAACGTATAATAACTCAATTCAATCGTTGGATGACATGCAAAACTGAAATGGTTTGTGAGGATGGGAAGCCGCCTTCACAGGTCGAGGTGATCATTCCTGGTAAGGACGGTACAGTAAGCCCCTTTATTGAATATATGTCAGATTTTGAGGATGCGATGCTAAAAACAGTAAAGCAAAAGAAAGATGAATGGTTTCCTGATAAGGACATTTCAGACGAATGGCTTGATCAGGCTTTTCACTCGGGATTCAAACAAGTCAAGAAATCTACAGATGCTACAGCGAAATTGCGGATATCTAAAGAGTTATTGATATACACGTCTGAGCGTAAAGAAACAGGATTGAACGACATTCACGATGGATCTAAAATTGCAGTCATCATCCATATGGATGGTATCTGGTTCACGAAAAGTCGATTTGGTTTGACATGGAAAGTGGTTCAAATTAAAGTACACAAGGACAAAGAACCGTCCAGGATGTACATGTTCGACGACGACGCTGTTCCTGAACCAGACCTTGATAATGTATTTCCGGACGACATGTAAATTATTATAAAAAGGAATGTAATGTCAACTGGAAACATTATAAAAGGATTGTCATCAAGTGACATTTTAATATTTACAGGTGTTGCAGCGATTGCATATTATATGGTCACAGATATGTGCAAAACAGAAGGTTTTGAGGGTGATGATGTTCCAATGCCATCCTTTGTGAAAGGGAAGAATGAAAATAAGAAGATGGTTCAGGAGTCTGTGAATGGTATTCAGCCATATGAAGAATCCAGTGCAGCGCCAGTTGGATTCAACCAACAGATATCAACAAATACGGGTTCGGGATGCGATAGTCTTAAGTTTGTGAGTACTAACCTATTGCCAAAGGGGGACGATAATCTTGACAACTCATTTGCAGAATTTTCGCCTGCAAGTTTGGAAGGACAAAATTTTATAGATTCTCGCAACTTTACACTCGGCATGCAGTCCCAGGTACTGAGAAACGCAAACCTACAATTACGCGATGAACCTATAAATCCTCAAGAACCTGCATGTTCTTGGAATCAATCAACAATAGTACCCGAAGTCCGTCGACCACTCCAACTCGGCAGTCATTTAGCTGAGTAAGATACCAATTGTTTCATTTTACAATCAAACGATTTAGCAATAATCGACATAGGTTGATGCAATGCTTTCGCAACATCAAAAAGTTCTAATTCTACCTCATACGCTGTTCGACCATCGGTCACCGTATGTGTTAAGTCATACCTCCACATTCCGTATACATAACTCCATCTACGTTTCGTCCGTTGAACTGAGCGTGTTGTCTCGGTAACTGGAGTGGACACCCTTTCGGTATTTACACACACTCGAATGTGGGACGAATCTTTAAAGAAGAGACGTTCCTTAAACAAACATGTGACATTTCCATCAATATCATAGCTATTTCTATATTTACCAACGATAACGTCACGAGATTGATTGAAGGTTTTTTCATCCCAAATAGTTGAACGGTTCATTTTATTTTTGATACTATCGAACACGTTTACATCAACACCGGAAACAAATCCATTTGGTGTTGAGCGACCAAGACGAGCTTCAATCTCGGTATCAAAGCGCAAATACTTGTTCAACAAAGCTTCCATACACTTTACACATGTTAATATCTTATATCAAAGACATAAAGACCATATCACTTATAAGAATATATAATGAACGAGGCTAAAGTATTACGTACTTTTCATAACCGCGTCAAGAATGATTTAATTCAAAGAGCGGTGATGAAGGCTGGAAATGCACGTGACATGTTGGATATAGGGGTTGGACGTGGTGGAGATATAATGAAATGGTATAAACACGGAATACATACAGTCATAGGTCTTGATATAGAAAATGCATACATTCGTGAAGCCATCAGAAGATATAATGCATTGCGTGTAAAGAATGATACACAATACAAGTTTCATGTGATCAATAACAATGATTCGTTTATCGACACATTGAAAAAGAAAGATGTTTTTCAATTGTTCGACATTGTATCGTGTCAATTCTGTCTTCATTATTTTGCAAGTTCAGAGGAGCTTTTACACGAAACGTTGAGTAATATATCGAAAGTGATACGCCCCGGGGGAGTGTTTATAGGAACAGTGCCTGATGGGAAACGTATTCACGACACTTTTGGGGATTCAGATACATTTCAGAATTCACAGATTCTTATTAAAAAGAAATATGATACTCCCTTTGGATATGGAGATGCCATCGAGTTTACTATGTCAGGAACTTTGTATTTTGGGGAAAATATGATGAGTCATGAATATCTTGTATTTTTTGATAAGGTTGTAAATATAGCGAGTAAATACTCGTTGGAACTTGTCGAATGGAAGTCATTCAGAGAACATTTTGAGGTACATCCTCAAATAATGCGTATGTCTGATGATACAAGGAACGCAAGTTTTTTGAATAGTACATTTATGTTTATTCGACAAGATATAAGTGATCCTTAAAACAGTCTGCAAGATCCATATCGGAAGTGTATAGGGTACTCACTGCATTACACAATTGTTTTACGTCAGAACAACTTAATCCTCTACATAAAAGTGCTATATTGTGTATAACAGATTCTTCACTGTTCAATTGTTGTGAGAGAATCTGTTCGATACCAGATACATCCGGTAGTGGGATCTCGATAGCTATTGGAATACGTCTACGTAAAGCAGGGTCAATGGAATCGATACGATTAGTCGCACCAATAAAAATATTTTTGTTACATTTGGTTGACACCCCATCCATATGTGTAAGCATAACTGCTTTCATATTATTGACATGCGACTGATCCATTGCGTTACGGGTAGACCCAAAACAATCAATTTCATCAAGGAATATGACACATGGTTGAATTTTTTCTGCAAGTGTAAACAATGCACTGATCATTTTATTACTTTCACCAAACAACTTATTTTCTATGTTTGCAACATTAAAACATACGATGGGAATGTTTGCGTCCTTGGCTATACCTTGTGCAAGCATAGTTTTCCCGGTTCCCGGTGGTCCGTACAATAATAACCCTTTGGTATTTTTAGCGTCTTTGAATAGAACATCACGTGTCCCAAACAATGTTCGTATTATATCAGTTTTAATATCATCTATGCCTTGTACATCTTTAAGTGAAACAATAATATTTTCCGGTAAAATAACATCATTTACAATACTCATTTCATGTGTTGTTAAATCGAGTGGTTTACCAATGAATACTTCAAGTCCTAATTTTGCCTCTAAATCAAAATTCATATCCTGAGTATTTACGTGTTCTAATAATTGCAACGATAAATAATACGTAAGAATTGCACCAAGTACCATGAGAAATATTCGTTCGTATATTTGATTCATTTATAATATAACCTAAAGAAATAAGCGTAAGATAACGTAATCAACAAACATGCAGACAGGATTCAACAACACGGTTCAAAACGAGGAGGAAACCGAGGCAAAGGTGGTGGAAAATGCAAAAAGTATGTTTCTGGTACTCATTGAAGATGCCTTGAGAAGTGCGACGATATACGCTTCAGCTACAAACAGACGAAAAATTACAGCACTCGACATCAAATATGCGCTCCGTTTTCATGCACGTACATTTGATAGTAATAATGTAATTTCAAGATCTTCAGACGCTCTTGACACATGGAATAGCACCATCGGCGACGAAGAAGACAGCGACAATGACGATGACGGGGAGGAGGAAGAATTTGTTCGATCAACAGATTCACATAGTGAATATACAGACAGGATGAATCACTTTTATGATACTTGGGATGAGTGGAACCCAGAAACAACTGCAGAATGTATGCTAAAGAGATCTATCGATTTGAATGCTTAAGCCCGTGATGTGAATATGATTCCATTGAAGTGCACGATTTTTTCACAATATCATCGCGTACATACGTATCACCGAAAAATGGTTGGTAACTTCCAGTTAATGTGTTATATTGTTCTAACTTGATTTCTGTATAGGATGCAACTTTTCCCGTGAGCGGAAGTTTGAATGCATCACTGAGTGCTGACATGATATTATATTATAACTATAAAATAAACTGATGGACGTTATACATAGGTGTTATAATAAAATACTTAATCGAGAACCAGACGAAGATGGACTTACCACGTATAAAGCATACTTAAAAGAACATTCAGAAAATGACCTTTCATGTGTACTTCAAAAAAGTAACGAATATTTGAATTACATTGCAAATAAATCTTTTATTAACATCTTTATGTGTGTCAGGAACAATGCAAATGATATTGTTGTGCTGTTTAAACAATTAGAATATATACGTCGTAACGATAAAATACATGAATATAGGTACTACATATATGAAAATGATTCAAATGATCACACGGTTCAATTATGCCAAACATTCATTCAAAATAATCATGGTGTCGTGTTTTCGGATACACTTAATAAAAAGCAATGGAACGATGTTAAACATATAGGTCGGGTTGTAGATATGGCAATTTATAGAAATAAATGCAAGGCACTTTGTTCCGACGAAAATATGAAAAACTCGGAATTCTGTGTACTCGTAGACACGAAAGTTTTGTTTGATAATGATATATTTGATCGATTTTCCAGTGTTTTACAAGATAAATCGATTGTTATGGTGACGCCTTATGGTAAAGTTGGTAAACGAATAGTATATTATGATACTTATGCGCTTGAAACCTTGGGTTCCATTGTACGTATTAATCAAGGTATCATTGATGTTAAAAGTGCATGCGGTGGAATATTTATGGTTCGCTCGGATGCTTTGCGTGCTTCAGAGTGGAAACTGTTAGATTCACATAGGAGTGAACATAATAATTTTTGTTATGAAGTTGGAAATTTCGGTAGAGTTGTTATAGATACAGATATTCACACCGAATGGACAAAATAAAGCAACCTAAACATTTTATCAGTTGTAAGAATAACACAATATGTATAAAGTAATACGTAACAATGGCAGTGGTAATTGTTTATTTTATGCAATTGCACAAGGTGTTATCCATTTACTAAAATATACAGACGATTATTTAGTCCTTGGTAAAAAACTTCGCAAAATAGCAGTAAATGAGATTCGTTTTAAAGCAACATCTGACGAATCATACCGAATGATTCTATCTGTCATGTATGCAGATTATGTTCTGAACGGGAAATCTGTGAGTAGGGATTACACGGAGTCGTATATTTCGTGGATGTCGGGTAACGCCTGGGGTGGTGATATAGAAATAAAAGCTTTCGAGCGATACCTTAAACTTTTTGAAATATCAGGTATACGTGTCTATTACGCTAATACAATGAATAATGGACGCACACAACAAAATTTAGTTCCAATTAACCATTTAGGTACCCGAATCAAAAAACGGAAATATCCCATTATCAAAATTATCTTACACGATGCGAATAACGGGGGCACACATTACGAATTTATTCATCACATCATAAATATATCAAAATCTAAAACGGTATCGGTTAAATAATCATAAGAAATATTTCGACTTCCTTGGAATGATTCTGCGGCATTGTATATTATCCCAAACATTCTTTTTTGATCGAGCGTTAACAACGTTCGAAACTCAAAGTAAAGTGCTTTAAACTCTTCCTTTCGCCCAGTAGGTATACTCTTTTCTGATATACCATCTATCAACGTATCGAGACGTGCATTATTACCACTAGATTGTCCGGAACCAGGGTTATTATTACCACTAGACTGTCCGGAACCAGGGCTATTATTACCACCAGATTGTCCATAACCTGGGTTATTATTACCTCCAGATTGTCCAGAACCTGGGTTATTATTTCCGCCGGATTGTCCAGAACCTGGGTTATTATTACCTCCAGATTGTCCAGAACCTGGGTTATTATTACCGCCGGATTGTCCAGAACCTGAGTTACCACCACCAGATTGTATATAGAACGAGTTACTACCACCAGATTGTCCAGAATTCGAGTTCACCGATGAACTGTAATTTACAGAGGAATCAAAAGGGTATTTTGTAAGATCAAATCCGACACGGGACATTACATTCTTAAAAATTTCTCTATTTTCAAATAGTCGCATGTATTGGAAAAACTTGATCAAATCTTCAATTGTTTTTTTTTGCTCGTTCAAATATTTCCGATTAAGCATTTGAAACGTATTTTCGTCTTTTTCTTCGTCCACACTCGGAATCATATATGATTCGTAAAATTTTTTGAATCCATTTGTATTATTGTGATAATGGTATATCGCCTTTTCTTTATCATTTGATTTCATTACCATTATGGATTCGCGGACGTTTGCCGTAAACGAATCGATATCGATGCCATCTATATTTGTTGGTTGATCATCTATTTGATTGTAGCTATTTATCATCATAAGTAAATGATTTTTTGATACCGAATCACTAACTTTGAACTCTTGTTTAATAATATCGAAAACGTCCTGTTCAGATAGAATAATACTTGATTGCTGTCCTGGTTTTATGTTGACAACGAATGTTTCATTACACTTTTTAAATAGGCGAAATACAAATAAAAGTGCTAAAATATAAATGCTATATTTCAACATTCGAGTTGTCATTATATTTATGTTATAGAATAATGTTATATATAATTGTAATAATAGCTTTAGCACTCATTATATTTTTATTTTTGAACCAAAACGTCAAACAACATATTGATAAAGTTGATCCACCCAAAAACACGTCAGTAAGACTACCTGTGAAACCAACGAATACAACAACCGAAGTTGACAGTGACTATTTGAATATAAAACGATTTTGTGCGGATGATAAGTGTAAAGATGCATACATGCTGAGGGCACTTGATTTATAACCTAAAGACATAGTGGTTAAACATTACAATATTGTGAACAAGCATGGATAAGTTAAAATTATTTCAACGCGATGGTGTATCGTGGATGGTTTCAAGAGAAACTGAGAATGGCGATTTTCACGGTGATGAGATGGCTCACGGTGGCATACTTGCAGACGAGGTAGGTCTTGGTAAAACGCTTCAGACAATTTGCCTCATACTTGAAAAACCTGGAAAAAGTCTTATACTTGCACCCAAAAGCCTTGTACCACAATGGATTGATGAATTCAAAAAATTCGCGCCGGAACATAAAATCAAACACATACAAGAAACTGACACAGTTGACGATACTCCTGGCACATATATTTTGTCTGTGTCTGCACTCAATAAAAGCACGTCTGCTATTGGTGGAACCGAAATACACAAAACCAAATGGGATCGTGTGGTTATTGACGAAGCTCATAGCATAAAGAATAAAAAATCAAAACTTCATAAATCGGTGGTTTGTCTTCAGACCGACTCGAGGTGGTGTCTGACAGCCACTCCTGTTATGAATCGAATGACGGATTTCATATACTTGATGGAATTTATAGGAATATCAAAGTTTGTATCACAAGGGTACACGAGCGAAACAGTGAAAAAATTTGTACTACGTCGCACGAAGGATGATGTTAAGGATTCTGACGAAACTTTAAGCCTACCTCCGCTTAATATAGAGATTTGTAGAGTACCGTTCTCGTCAAAAGAGGAACGTGACATGTACATTTCTGTATATAACAATACAAGAATGGAAGTGCGCAAACAAACAAATCAAAACGCAATTGAAATGTTGGAACGTCTACTACGTGTTCGACAGATATGTGCATATCCCCAATGTTATATCGATGGTATAAAAAAGAAAAGGAAAATTCATTATGATGATTGGACATTTGAATCCACTAAAATTGCACACGTTGTCAGGGATATCATTAAAGTAAAGACGCACAAATCACTGTTGTTTTGTCAATTCAAGAAAGAAATGCAGGCGTACGAGCATTCTCTTGTTGAGTTCGGGATTAAGGTTGCTCGAATCGATGGAAGTATGTCAATGGATGACCGGACGAACAGTATTGAGCAATTTAAGAAAACAAACGTAAATGTGCTTATTATTCAGATACATACAGGTGGGCAAGGATACAACCTTCAAATGGCAACAAATGTATTCATAACGTGTCCCACATGGAATCCATGTATCGAATATCAAGCCATCGGTAGAGCACACCGTACAGGCCAAACGAAACAGGTAACTGTAAAGAAATACATTCTTTCCGATGAAAATGATGTAGACGTTCCATATATCGAGGAGACCATACTCGAGATGCATGATAAAAAAAGGAAGATTATTGCAGATGTGCTCAATGATGCGAGGATTTTGAACAATGATTTTGCCTTTACCAAAGATACTGGAAAATCCACATACAATGATTTAAAACGAATGTTCAGGAAGAAGGCAAAGGCATAAATTTTTTATTTTAATAGCAAATACAATTTTAATAACAGATAATACATTATGTATGCAAGTCTTAAAATCGGAAACAAAAAGGCGTTTAAAATACTCAGAGAAGAAATTTTACCTGTAATGAGGTCTGGTTTGATCAAGTCGAAGGATAAACTCGGTACTAAGCGTATTAACACATCTCAAGGAATTTATATGACACCAAAGCAGTCGACACGCCGAATCGTCCCCACGCGTGTCAATGTATCTCAAGAAATTTATATGGCACCAACAAAAAAAAGCCCGATTTTTATAAAATACGCTGATAAGTTAAAAACAAGGAAAACACTAAAAAAGAAAAAATTAAAGATGCAATTAGAAAAAACATTATTTCGGAAACAAATGATGAAAAAGAAAGGTAAAGAGAAACGCGAACGATCTCTTATACAAAGGGTTTCCATGATGGAATTACCTCCAGATCCATTTATGACGCCAGATGATTTTAGTGTCATAAAGTCGTCAATACATGCAAATTCAAAAAGTAAACAAACCAGCACACCCACAACGCAACGTCGAACATTAACGAACATGTATGCAAAAAGCGCATCTGCCGATAAAACATCCAAATCTAAAAAGACCAGATCATTATCAAATATTTACGCAAATAAAAGTACAAGTAAGAAGGTTTTTAAAAGCTCATCCGCCAACAAAATAATGAAATCAAAAAGTACGTATACTCCAAAACCAACCGATATAAAAAGAGGTAAATCATTGGGTAACTTACTTATACCAAGTGCGTTTAAGACTTACAAGTTACCTGCATGGGCATATAAAATACAGGGTAAACGCTTGATTAAAAAAACGGACTCCATGACAATAAGACGAATAAAAAATTTAGGCGATTAATATAATGATCGAGTTATTACCTCATGGAACTACAGGTATATATAATGATGAACTTTATTCGAATAACATCGAAGGTTCGAATTGTTATAGCTATGCGTTTAATCATTTTGCAAGTAACGGTAAAAGACCACATAAATCGGTGCCTGGGTTCATCACGACATTTGTAACTGGGATAGAATATCCAGATACTGATTGGCAAAATTGTCGTAAAGATATTATTGAACGTGTTTTAGATGATGGTGAAACAGTATCCAAATTGTATAAGCTCAACACGAATCCTATTACACTTACAGAAGGTAAGAACACAAACAAACAACTCATGAAAAAGCCATTAAATGGGTGTAGACGCGTTGTCATGGTGATTGCACCAAAAGGCGAACGCAAGGGAACCCCGACTGATTTTCATTTTTATGCGCAACGTGTTATTATGTTAAGAGATATGTATAATATAAAACTTAAACGTTATACAACAAGTGAAGTTTCACAATATGTAAACCCATACATTGTCGCAGATATACATCCATTCACAACAAATTTACAATTGCAACGAATGTATCAAGATGGTAATGCCAAATGCATTTCTTTAATAAATACATCAGACAGCCATACAAAACGTGCGATAGCCAATATCAAGTTGCACGCACATATTATGCCAAAATATATGATACAGTACGTTCCATTTCCATACTGGATATTAGACATTCAAGCACATGAAATACGAAATGAAAAAAAAATCAAAGAAATCATAAAAAAAAAAGTTTCAGATATTTTAAAAACTGTGAGAGAGCCGATAATGGTATCAATAATACAAACCGCAATGCACTTGGCTTTAAAAAATAAATCCCACAGGGATAAGACAACAACCATTGGAATATGGAAGCACAAGTTAGGGTGGGGGACGGTACCACTCAATACTGATGGTGATGGTAAACTCATATTTGATCCATCAAAAGCGAATAAAAATCATGGGGGATATAATTATCAAACAATTTGTGGCGTCTTTGATGTTCTCGTTGGATATGGAATGACAAGTCCATGGCACGATCAGGTTGTCATGAGTAAAAAGTATTTAAAAAAGAAAAATGGATGATATAATATGAACTTGTACTATAGTACGAAGTGCCAGCATTGTAATAGTCTCATACGATTAATAAAGGAGAATACATCAGTTTCTCAAAATATACGTGCAATATGTATTGATTCTGCTCCATATCCAAGCAATATACACAGTGTGCCAACAATCGAAATGGATGATACATTATATGTAGGAAAACAGGCATTTGATTACATATATCATAAAAGTAAAACGCAACAGACACCTTCAAAAACAGAATCATCCGGAAATGATGGAACCACAAGGGGAATTACAGGGACTGAACTTGGTTCGGGGTTTACATATATAGATAATGCAAATACAGGATTTAGATTTGGAAATGATTTAACATCCAGTACTATTTCGAATGATTTGTCAATGCCTAAAATTATAGACACCCGAAATACTTCAGATGACACATCTCAAAGAATGAGCTCACTTAAGGCACAACGCGACACAGAAATATCACTTCCAAACAAACGAGTATAAATATAAGGAGAAAAGTTCTTAAAACTATAAGTAAGATGTCACGGCCTATAGAGGATGTATCAAACAATATCCTTGAGATGCAAACGGTGCAAAGTGGTGCTATTCGTAACTTAATTGATAACTTGAAAGATGTGTTAACCGATATTAATATGATATTTGACGAAGAGGGTATGAAAATCATGACAATGGACGGTACTCGCACATCGCTGATACATGTTAAACTTGACGCAAATCGATTTGAAACATACAAATGTAAAAAGAAACTCGTAATTGGTGTCAATATGACGTCTCTTTTCAGACTTGTAAAAGTAGTGGAAAATAATGACACTATAACATTTTTTATAGACGAAAAGAATACACACGAATTAGGGATTAAATTGGAGAATGCTGACCGTAATTCAATAACTGTATTCAAACTACGTTTACTCGACCTTGATCAAGAGGATTATACTGTACCACCTGTTGAATTTGAATGCATAATCACAATGCCATCTAACACATTTCAACGCCTGTGTCGTGATATGCTATACATCAGTGACACCCTTATAATAGAATCCAGTGAAGTATTAAAGATGTCATGTGAAGGCGACTTTGCATGTCAGGAAACTATCATAGGCGAGGCAACACATGGTATGGTTATAAAATCCTCCACATACAGTGTTCATGGTAAGTATTCTCTAAAAAGTCTCAACATGTTTACTAAGAGTGCCAGTAGCTTGTGTATGACACTTGAAATTTTTATGAAGACTGATTACCCTCTAATTTTAAAATACAATGTAGCCAACTTGGGAGAAATCCGATATTGTCTCGCACCAAAAGTCGACGATTAAAATAATAAACAATATATATGCACGAGCATTTTTATGAGCTTGACAAATTATATAAAAAATTATTGGGAAGACCAATAGACCTGGATGGATATAATACCTATAAACAGCTTCCCCTGTATCAAGTTGAGAATATTTTAAGCACTGCTTGTGAATCAAAACTTGCATCTGAAAGAATTCGTAACGTGTCTGATGTACATGATCATGCAAAGAATATCGCAAAAAATACTCAAACGTATTCAAATAAAACTGTCAGATTCCATGTCGTCATAGTGCGATTGAATGAAAATACAGATTGGATACACAAACTTGCTACTATGAATTGCGACATTTACCTTTATGAACGAGGAAGCAAAACATCTGGGTACGCAGATAATGTGATAGTTATACCAGATAAAAATATTGGTTTTGAAGATTACGCCTATGTCAAACATATGATTCATTTTCATGCATGGTATAAAGAAAACCCGAATATAAGAATAATATTCACACAATGTGGATTGGACCACAATCCACATATTTTGAGTGCACTTGCAAACATAGATTCATTCGTGAATTTTCATTCTTTATATGAATCTATCGGTTCGTCTATTGCATGGGGAGGTGAAAAAGATAACACAAATGCATATCGTCTATTAAAACGAAATATGTATGATATAGGAGGTGGAATGTCATATATAGATGCACTTAAAGACTTTCTACAAATAGAAGATAATAATATATATGCTAATTTCTGTAAATATTTACATATTAAAGAAATGGATGTGCCTCTATTTAGTCCGTGTGCTACATTTAGTATAAAAGGTTCAATGATTGCAAATGTTAATATTTCTACTTTTCATATTATAAGCGAACAAATACATTATACGTATATTCATTCGAACCCAATAATATCGAAAGTACTTGCAAGTGTATATGAACGTATGTGGTTTACACTTTTTCGTGTGTTGGTTTAAGGATTCAATGTGTTGTAATAGTATAACAATCATGTACGTCATTAAACGTTCCGGAACTAAACAGGGAGTCGATTTTAACAAAGTTACTGAACGTATTCGAAAGCTTTCGCCGATTGACATCGACCCAATCGTAGTCGCTCAAAAAGTTTGTATCGGTATCAGTGATAGTATTACGACTGAACAACTCGATACTCTTGCAGCCGATACCGCTATCGCATTGGCGACAGTACATCCGGGATATGGTATACTGGCGGCGAATATTACAATCAGTAATCTGCATAAACAAACACATAACTCATTCAAAGACACTTTTACAACACTTTACAATAAAGGTATCGTGTCCGATGATGCATTCAGTGTATTTACAATGTATTCCGAAGTCATCTGCAGTACAATCGATTACGAACGTGATTACCTATTCGATTATTTCGGTGTCAAAACCCTGATGAAAGGATACCTATTCAAAATCGATGACAAATATATTGAACGCCCACAAGACCTCTTCATGCGTGTATCCATCGGTATGCACATGGACAACATCGGTTGTATACTTGAAACATATAGGTATATGTCTCAAAGATGGTTTATACATGCGACACCAACTCTTTTCAACTCTGGAACGAAACGACCACAAATGAGCTCATGTTTTTTGTTGGGTGCAAAATCAGATTCTATTAACGGTATATACGACACCATTCAACAATGTGCAAATATCTCTAAATGGGCTGGTGGAATTGGAATGCACATTCACAATATCCGAGCAACAGGTTCACCAATTAGAGGTACAAACGGTAAATCGACAGGCATTGTACCTATGTTAAAAGTATTTAACTCTACTGCACGATACGTTAATCAAGGAGGAAAACGTAATGGTTCTATCGCGGTTTATTTACAAGTTGACCATCCTGATATTTTCGACTTTCTCGATCTGCGGAAAAATACAGGCGATGAAGAATTTAGGTGTAGAGACCTTTTCCTTGCTGCATGGATTCCTGACCTTTTTATGAAACGCGTGAGTGAAAACAAAAAATGGTCACTCTTCTGTCCTGACAGAGCACCCGGATTATCTGACGTATATGGTGATGAATATGAAACACTCTATACAAAATATGAAAATGATGGTATTTACAACAAACAAATTAATGCGCAAGATCTATGGTTTGCAATTTGTGACGCACAGATGGAAACGGGTACACCCTATATTTTATACAAAGATGCGATTAATAAAAAATCCAATCAAAAAAATATTGGTGTAATCAAAAGCTCAAACCTTTGTTGTGAAGTCACTCTCTATACTGCCCCAGACGAAGTCGCTGTATGCAATCTCGCGAGCATTTCGTTACAAAAATGTGTCACTGATGGTGTATTTGACTTTATTGCACTGGAAAAAATTGCTGGCATTCTTACCAAAAATCTAAACCATGTTATTGATAACAACTTTTACCCGGTACCAGAGGCAAAAACATCCAACATGCGCCACAGACCAATTGGCATCGGAGTCCAAGGACTCGCTGATGTTTTTATGATGATGCGCCTACCGTTTGAATCTTCGAAAGCCAGACAATTGAATAAAGACATATTCGAAACCATATACTATGGGGCACTTCTTGAGTCATCAAAACTCGCAAAAGTGTATGGAAGTTATTCAACTTTCGCGGGTTCCCCTGCGTCACAAGGTATTCTTCAATTCGATATGTGGAACGTTAAACCATCTGACAGATACGATTGGGATAGCCTTAAAACACATATTAAAACTCACGGACTTAGAAACAGTATGCTCATCTCCCCAATGCCTACAGCAAGTACATCGCAAATCCTTGGAAATAACGAATGTTTTGAACCTTACACCTCAAATATATATCTTCGTCGTACCATCGCTGGAGAATTTGTTGTCATCAACAAACATCTTGTGAAAGACTTGATTGCTCTCAACCTCTGGACAACTGAAATGAAAAATAAAATTATTGCTCACGATGGTAGTATTCAGAATATTAACGTTATCCCAATTGATATCAAAGAAATCTATAAAACCGTATGGGAAATGAAACAAAAATGTCTCATTGACATGTCAGCTGATAGAGGACCATTCATTTGTCAAACACAAAGTCTGAATCTATTTGTGGAAACACCTGATATGAAACGACTAAATGCAATGCATTTCTACGCATGGCAAAAGGGACTGAAGACTGGAATATATTATCTCAGGACAAAACCGGCAGCAAACGCGCAGAAATTTACTATTGATGCATGTGATTCGTGTTCCGCTTAGGCGATTGTTATATATTTATTAAAATCCTATTTATCCTATATACTATTATAATTATTCAAATTGCTTGAATTGAAAGTTTGGCAACAATTGAGGACACTTACACTTGAATAAATCGCCCGACCGATGCAAATGCACATTCGCATAAGTTCTTAGATTGTTCAATTCAAGCATCGCATCGTCAATAATTGTCTGCAGCTCTTTAAGCCCTTCTATTTTCTGCATATCCTCAAATACTTTCTGGATAATTACAGTACTCGTTTGATTCACCATAACTAATACATCACCAAATTCCTTTTGACGTAACGTCTTCTTTTTGTGTTTGTACAACATATCTTTCCATTGATCTTCATCTATATCATTCAATAAATATTTAACCCTCAGTCCTGTCGCAAAAGCAGTACCATCATCTTCCATTATATACCTATCAGTTTCAATCAATCGGTTGTGATGAAGCTGCCTCACGTGTTCCATTATCGACCTCTGTCCAAGATGTAAATTTGAATCAAACGCTCCAAACTTTCTATACAGTTTACCAAACGCATTTTGGAGGACATACCCAGTGGGCATACCCCCGCATAACTCCTCGTTCGGGTTGCGCATTAAAGTACCATTAGTTCTTAAAAATGCATAGTAGTGTGGATTATGCACTGTTTCGTTTGTTTTGTTCCCAGTGCGCCAACTAAAGGTGGTGTGACACGATGTACACCACATTTGATCACAACCGTCTATCTTCATCACACCTTCTCCACAACCAGGGCATGGCTTAGTATCTTTACGTAGTAAACGCATTGTCTGTACAGCGCTGTCATCGCAAATATGTTCAATGTCATTTGTAATCTCCATACATTTATCGCATACAATCGTGTCGCACACGCCACATGTCCAATCATTTAAAAATCCACGACATTTCTCTGCAGGACACTTATACGTCCCACATTTCTTTTCATCAATTTTTTTGTATTCACCGTTTATGTAGCGATGCTCAAGTTCATCATATGCCCGCTTGGCATCCTTGAGTTTTGATGACAATAATTGTACCTCGGCGCGAACATCCACCATTAATGCTTTTGTTTCACGTCGGTTTAGTTCGATTTTAACGTCATTCTGACTTGACGGTAACATTGCTTTCTGAACTTCCACCATTACATCCTGTTGATGTTTTTTTAATTTCCCATTTATAAATGCACTCGAAAATGTCCCATGCATAAAAACATGGTTCCAGCCTTTCCGACAATGCATGCAATGTGGTTCAGATGCTGTTTCAGTCAAGTACCTTTCTGTACAAGTCTTGCACGCTGTATCATCACAATATGCACATATAATCAATGTGTTCACCTTATTTATTTTTGCACAGCAGATTCCACAGTCTGTAGATGTCATTGCTTAATTACTTTGGTCGATACCTTTACTATTTGTTTCTTTAGGTTATTTAAAGAAACAAATAGTAAAAGTTTCATGTATCCTATAGATGACTCGCCGATGTATCAAGTGCACGATATGATAATGTCTGATGCGCATACAAACGACATGATAATTGACACAATTATTTACGCACACGAAGTCAACAGACTCACGGGTAGATTGGGATGCGCAGTGAATAGCGCTATAAAAGCATCGAGGCATACGTTAGCATTGGCTATTATTACCAAATTTCATGAATACATAGAGTTTGAGATGGAATATTTCGAAGACTTATATAATCAACACCCTGACTGCGAATTCCTTCGTGAAACTTATGATTCAATCAGATCACAATCATTGATGTAAAGAGGAATATAAGCGTTATTTTCATTTATACATATATTCGACGGTATGCTTACATTGTATGACCCATCTATAAACTCAATATCTATATCGCCATTGAAATGTGGGAATACCCACGCAAAGTCTATTGGTTCATCGTGAAAATTACATTGAGGTCCGGCAATTTGTTGAATCTTTTCAGTTACATCTATTCGATAATCACCCGTGTGAAGAGTAGCTCGTATGACTTTATTTTTTGTTTTAATACTCATTGGAAGAATGTACCATTTTGTTTTTGATATCAAACAATATGTTTGATTCAAAAGCGTATAATAGATTCGTACATAATCAAAACTTTCTATATTATCAAGTGTGGTTACACATTCACATTTATCCTTCACGCCGATAATAGTAAATATATATGGCTTTGGTTTTGAATGCTGCCAGCACATGAATCCAATTAGCACTGATGATGCAATCATATACGAATACATCGTGTATATTTAACCACATCATTCTTTATATTCATTTGTTAAGGATAAATTGGTTTATAAGTAGCGTTGTATTTTTTGGGTGATGGTGAATTCACATACACAGGCATCCCTGTAACCGGAGACCTTATTATAAAATTATTCTCAAGAATTGTTGAAAGCGCTTGTTTCTGTTTCATTTTGGTTTTTGTTTTTGATTTTGATTTGGATGTAACCTTGATCCTTGATTTTTTTGGAAACTTGGAAGTCGACATTGATAACCTTTTCAATTGCCTAACTCGTGATTTGAATGCGGCTGCAAGTTTCTCGTTCGATTGCATAGGTGTCTTTATGGACACGCTGGTAGGTTTATCGAATCTTGTACCTTGACGGTTATATGCACCACTCTGTTGCCTTTTATATATTTCAAGTACTGCAGGGCTCATAGATTGCCTTTTCATCCGTTTACTGCGTGAGTCTCCGATAACGATTCCCTTTCCAGACGCACGACGAGATGCACCAAAAATACCACTTGTAGTGACCGGGCGAACATTATTAAGGAGCCTCCGTTTTCTTATTGATTGCATTGATTGTTTGTATGAAAATATGGGCGTCATACTTTGCATTGACAATTGGTAAATTCGCTTTTCTTCGTGTTTATGAACTACTCGATGTGCTGATGGATCGTTCTTTGTGTTTTTGCGCAAACTTTTCATTGTGTTGTTTCTTAATCCCTTAGAAATAGGTTGAATTGTTTTTATTTTAGATGAACGTTTATTAAACATTGCTGCAGTTGTTGGAACAACCTTTTTGCCTCTCATAAATGGTTTCCTTAATTTGGTTAGAGCTTTAGTAATTAATCCAGTTTTGAACCCCTTCGCTCGAAGAGATTTCTTTAAAGCCCTTTCGATTTTGGTTTTCGCCTTTTTAAGAATATGCGCCTTTTTTTCTTTGGCCTCCTGTAGTTTGTCTGCGTGCTTCTTCTTTTCTTCTACTTCCGTTTTCCGAGCTGTAGCTAATTTTTCTCTATTCACATTTCCTTTTTTTGATTCCATCTGCATTGATTTACGTGTCGCAATATCCATATTTACAATTTTACGAATAAATTTTTTATCATCATTATGAAACCCTGGGTTTAGTTTTAAATTTTTCGCAACTTTCCTCCGAATAGTTCGCATAGATGTTGTGTTATGGTTTGATTCGTTCAACGTCCTCTTTAAAGATTTTATCAATGAATTTGTATTCACTTTCATCCTTTCGGGACTTACACGAGAAGGTGGTATATTCAATTTATTGCTTAACTCTTTATAAGACAATTTTCCGATTTGATTTTGTGATAATTGCGGAAAACGTGCTGACACTCTCTTTTTTAAAAGTGTACTTGAAAGACGTGTGGACATTATTATTGTTATTATTTTATTTATACGCGTACGGATTAAAATATAATAAAAAGTAATGATACAAAAAAATATGCAAAAATTGGTAACAACCGCAAAACGAATGAAAATACGCACAACACGAAACACTGCCAAAAAAGGGCGCGTACCTCTCACATACGCGCAATTAAAAAAGGCAATCCAAAAAAATAGTGGAATCAACAAAAATATAAAATATAAGGCTCAATTTCCGTCTTTAAGAAATCAACTTAAAGCAACAAAAACTCTAATAAAATCATGTCGTTTACTTATAAAAAATGTTAATAATAGTGCTTTGGATAAAGGTCTGAAATATCCAAAACAACGAGCCACCCCTGGTAATTCATCGACACTTAAACGTTCCATGTATAAGCAATCAGGTGCTCCTCTACTGCGTTCACCACCACTGCCCCCAAATCCCAAAGTAACAGGTGCTCCTCTACCGCGTTCACCACCACTGCCCCCAAATCCCAAAGTAACAGGTGCTCCTCCACCCCCACCTCCACCACCCAACATAACAGGCGCTCCTCTGTTGCGTTCAAGAAAATCACCTCTTCGTATCAAAACACCTGAAAAAAATCCAATGGAAAATTTAAAAAAACTGCTCGCCAAAAGAAGAGCTGAAACAAACAATCTGTATGCTATTGAGACAACAGGCAAACAAAAACAAGTAAATCTTATAAATACTAATAAACAAGCTATCCGAACATTTATGGGAAAATGGCGTCGTCCTGGTGAAAAACTTGAAGAGGGTAATCGATTTTTAAATCAAAATAATCAAAAAATGCACGAGAATATTATGTTACGTACCACATGATTTTACATCTTCCATCTATTTTTACATTCAACACACGTTATAAAGTTTGTCATTGGTTCATCAGAACTACGCGTCTGAAGACTATAATAAGTAGTACGTTTTGAACTACATTTTTTACATTGAAAAATACCATCAACAACATCATCTGTTTGTACCTCGATATCACTTTTCCACATATCGGGATTAAGTTGTGATGGTTTTAGATACGCAACTTCTTTTGATAAAACTTCTTTCGTTTCAAGCAGCTTATGTAATGGATTATCTGCATCTCGGAGATGAAGCAATATATCCATGTATTTCTGTTTGTACACGCCACTAAATCTCGTATCATCCCATGATGCATCTACACCAATTTTCTGTGTTGTTTCAATCGCAAAATTATATATACTTTTTTCGATATTTATACTTCGATTCACATCTTTGACGTGATTGAGAATATTGAGTTGCGCACGCTGACGTCTCATTGTATATAGTATAAAAACAAATGTATTTCTTATACCACATACTATGAAAGTTATTAATAATAAATACGGTAAAATCATCCACGTTAATAACAAGCCAGTCGTCGTCGAAATAAGTGGACTTTACATTACGCGTTACGAATCTCATGGTAGATGGTTCGCACGTATTATCGTAAATCAAAACGATACTCTGGAAAAAATTTATACTCTTTTACAAATGCATCATCCTATTGAAATGATCATAAAACTGCCATATAGATACAATCGTTTTACATGTTATGTTTCACGTGATACTGTTGCATCTAGTGTTTACGACATTTTACCAGATGATCCATTAGTATGCAAAATTGAAATGACAAACGCAGGAACAACAGATGTATGCTGGAAATTTAATGATATAAACGTTCTACCTGTTGTAAATGCATGTAATGAATAACTTCTATTATTATCGAGGTTTGGGTATAATTAATGATGGTATGCATGTCCTAATTCATGGTGAACCAAAATCAGGGAAAAAAACTGTAGCCACTCGTATGGTTCAAGCAATGCTACCTTATGATATTACAAAATGTGTATACACACATGAATATTTTCGAATTGTCACCTCTCACAATAAAATATCAGAATTAAATACATGGTTACGACGAGGCAAATTTCATGTCGAAATCGATCTCTTTAATCTGATGCATAGTTATGATGTTTATATAATTTCTCATGTTTTAAAATCATTAGAATACGGTTCAATAGGTCAAAACGGACAATTGCAAAGAACATATGTTTTGCTGTTTCATTTTGAAAAAGCATCTAAAGAAACACAGTATTTATTACGAAGAGTTCTTGAAAAACGTCGGTATACAACTTTTATTATAACTGCTCGTAGTACCGGAAATTTATGTGAGAGTATGACGAGCCGATTCCATCATCTGAGAATACCGAGTTATATTATACACAACGATATCGCATTTTGGAAAGAACGTCTGAATATTATAAATGGTACTATGTCACATAGACTCGTCGAGTATCGTCGCATATTCTATGAACTAATTTTAATTGGTATAGAAGCAAAAGATATTATGAAACACATGTATACTATTCTAAAACAATCTCAACTTTTTGACCCCCATGCACTCGTAGATATATGCGCATCAAATGAACATCGAATGGTTAATAGTTTAAAACCTATATACTTCCTCGAAAATATGATCTATGAAACGTTTAGTCTCTTAGAATAAAAAAATACAACATGCGCAATGAGGATATCAAAAAATATCAGATCAGCTGATGACTTCCTCGAACCTACTGTCACATATGCTAATAATGCTATATATGCATATCCTATAATCATTCGATCCTTTGGTATGATATTTATATATAATAACATTAATACACTTATCGTAGCGATACCCATATGATACAAAGGTTCTTGTGCACGTTGCCCTAAAATATACATTACACTTTTGGAAAATACATAATATGAAAGTGCAATTGATATATGCTCTGTGTATACAAACTTATCACTTTTAGTAATAAGGAGAATAAACGGTAACACCGCCAACGTGTAAAGCAAACTAGTTGGTATTTTCATGTCAGCAATTGACTTGAATAACGGATCGTCAATGTCACTTATATTTGTCTTATTGATTGTGTAATATCCCATTATAAATGGAACCAAGTGATACAGTTCCATTACATTATTCAGCCAATTTTTTTATAAGTTCTTTAAATGGTACGTATCCCACTACTGTATTCCCATTAGGATGAACGATATAAGGAACTCCGGTCTCTGACTGTGTCCGACTGTACAATGCGCGACCCTTCTTGGTATCGACGTCTATAAATGTAAAATAACTCCATGCATCTGCTGCTTTTATTTCATCTATCATCTTGGTAGTATATCCGCAATTATGTGAACCAAACATAATTACTCCTGTAAGATCAAGATCAATATTTATACGTTCGAGATGTTGGTTATCCGAATGGAGTTTATTGTAAAGTTCGCTTGTTGGCATCGATCCACTGGCTGTAGCGTTGTTTACCGGATTTATAAAAAATGGTACTCCGTCCGCATTAACCAATGAAAACATCTTTTTTCCGTACCGACTCGTAACATCTACAAATCTAAAATCATGTAATACCCCGTCACTCGATAATTGCTTTTTCATATTTACACAGTGTGGACAAGAATCCCTTCCATACATAAAGTATTTAGGTTTATTCTTCATTCGAATTATAAAATACATTAACATAATTATTAAAACTGCACTTTTCCACATTAATATATAATAGATATTAATGAAACAAACATTGTGTTTATGTATTCTTATGATTGTTATTGTATATTTCTCAAGTTGTGTTAAACCAGAATCATTTTCAGATGCCACAACCGCTGTTGTACAATTTAGAGATGTTATATACAATGGTAAATCCGCCTTGTTAGTTTTAGATCCTGATGCTACCCTTCTTCCAAAGGACAAGACACTTCCAGAACTTGTATTAAAAAACCCCCCAAATGATACTACGAGCACAATAAGACCGGCGGTTGTTGTTCAAGATGATAGAACAGTTATTAATCCAAACGATAGATCATCCAGTAATTCCGGTGATACAACTTTGAAAATGGATAATGTTATGAGCGGGGGGGCAACATTTGATATTGGTTTAAATGATAGAACAATAGTTGGCACGAATAATGAAACATCTGTTGGTACGAATAGCGGAACAACGGTTGACATGAATAATGGGACATCTATTGGTATGAATGGGGGAGCAACGGTTGGCATGAATAATGTGACGACGGTTAGCACGAATAATGAAACGTCTGTTGGTATGAATGACGGAGCAACGGTTGGCATAAGTGCTGCGACCTCTACTGGTATGAATAATGGAACATCTATTGGTGAAGCAACGGATGGCACGAATAATGAGACGTCTGTTGGTATGAGTGGTGGAGCAACGGTTAGCACGAATGATGTGAAAACGGTTGACTTGAATAATGGGAAATCTGTTGATATGGATAGTGAAGTCACAGTTAAACCAATTGTTAATATTGCAAGCGTTAACCTTTCTATTAAGCAGAACTTTGATATTTCGACTTGTTCTTCTGTTAAACAGTACATAACTAATAGCGAACAAATAACACCAATTGTACTTTCGGATCTTATTCCAGAAGATTATAATACAATAACAAATGAGCGTGATAATGATGATATTAAGCTCGCTATAAAAACACTTAATTTAAATAGACAAAATCAAGTTAAACGTTGCCGGGAGGATTATGGTTATCTATACAAAACATTTTTAAAATTTGAAGCAGAAAATAAATTAGGTAAAGGTTTATACGAACTTAAAGCAAACGGTAAGGGGTGTGATGATTTCTCTTCATCTGTGACACAATTATACAAAGAAAAACTTGATCGATTTACCGAACAATTCGATGGTCCAGAATTCGACGAATTAAGGGATGAAATAAGAACTCTTAAACGGGATACAATGGATAAAATTTACAAAAAACAAAATACTTGTTTTAAACTCCAAATATTACCGAGAAACGATACAAAAACAATTCGTTCGCGTAAAACTTTGGAAAGTTTGAGTGTTGACAATGACGGAATCGATTTGACTAGACGAAAACACACATGGAGTTTTATTGATATAAAATCCGGCGATAAAGAGTTCGGAACACAATTAAAAAGTAAAAGCTCTGATAAGTCCAAAGTGTTTGCATATGACAATTGTTTAACATTGAGTTCCAAAGACGACACGTACGATACGTTTGGTATGTATAAATGTGAACCTGAAAAAAATGAACAGATGTTTAATATAACTGAACTAACCAAAGGTAATAGTACCCTATGCCATAAATATCGTAACTCCGACGGTATACCACATTGTTTCACGAGTGAAGGTACTTTTGTTCCAATTGATTCCATTACAAATCCAGGTGAGATATTTAAATGGAAAATAAATTAAAATAACTCGTTTAAATAAGCTTATACAATGAATATTTATTCATTACCTGTATCTGCCGAAGAAAGCACATACACGATCGATCGAAGTTTTTCAATGTATGGTCCAACTTTTATCACACCAAGTATTACTTACACATCTACTGTTACCCCTTCAATGACTCAAACTCCCAGCCCGACCATGACAGAAACAACGTCAAACACCGCAACATATACTAATACGAATACAATTACCAAAACAATGTCACCTACTGTTACACCATCAATAACCATGTCACCTACAATCACCGAAACAATATCTCCAACTATAACAAAAACCATTACACCAACAATAACCTATACAATATCTCCCACAATCACTGGAACCATTACACCTACAATCACCGAAACAATATCTCCAACTATAACAAAAACCATTACACCAACAATAACCTATACAATATCTCCGACAATTACCAAAACCATTACACCCTCAATAACTGAAACAATATCTCCGACAATTACCAAAACCATTACACCCTCAAACACAATAACTGAAACAATATCTCCGACAATTACCAAAACCATTACACCCTCAATCACCGAAACAATTTCTCCCACTATCACAAAAACCATTACACCTACAATCACCGAAACAATTTCTCCCACTATCACAAAAACCATTACACCAACAATTACTGAAACAATATCTCCGACAATTACCAAAACCATTACACCCTCAATCACCGAAACAATTTCTCCCACAATCACAAAAACCATTACACCTACAAACACAATTACTGAAACAATATCTCCCACAATCACTGACACAATATCTCCAACAATCACAATTACCGAAACTATTACACCCACAATCACAAAGACCATTACACCTACAAACACAATTACCGAAACCATTACACCTACAATCACTGAAACAATATCTCGCACAATTACCGAAACCATTTCAACCACAATCACCGAAACAATTTCTCCCACTATCACAAAAACAATTACACCCACAATCACCGAAACAATTTCTCCTACTATCACAAAAACAATTACACCTACAATCACTGAAACAATATCTCACACTATCACCAAAACCATTACACCTACAATCACCGAAACAATATCTCCCACTATCACAAATACCATTACTACTACACCTACAAATACAGAGACAATTTCTGCTACAATCACAAAAACTATTACACCCACGAACACAATTACTGAAACAATATCTCCCACTGTCACAAAAACCATCACATCTACAATAACCGAAACGGTATCACCTACTGTCACCAAAACCATTACACCCACCAGCACACTTACCGAAACAAAAACCGCAACACCATCAAAGACAGTTACAGAAACAATATCACCTACAAGCACATTTACTGAGACAATATCTCCTACAGTCACTTTAACTTCATCCACAACTCCCACTATCACTATCACCCCTACAAAAACAATTACACCAACAATTACAAATACTCAAACGTTGACACCTACAGTCACAAAAACTATAACGTTGTCTATAACTCCTACCATCACAGAAACTATCTCGTCAACTATTACAACCACATCAACTCCGACAGAATCTATCACTCCTACAGTCAGTGACACTGTTGCACCAACTATTACACCCACCATCACTAATACAGTCGCGCCAACTATTACACCAACCATCACTAATACAGTCGCGCCAACTATTGCACCCACTATCACACCCTCTGTCACCTTTACACCAACTATCACTAACACATCTACATCAACTATTACACCCACCATTACTTGTACTTTTACCCCCACTGTCACTAACACATTTACAACAACTATTACACCATCCATCACTAATACCTTTACACCCTCTGTTACTGCCACCTTTACACAAACCATCACACCCACTGTCACCTTTACACCAACGATTACACCAACTATAACTGACACCTTTACACAAAGCATAACACCCACTGTCACTTTTACACCAACTATTACACCAACTATTACACCAACCGTCACTCACACATCTACACCAACTATTACACCAACTATTACATCAACTATCACTGCTACATCAACTATTACATCAACTATCACTACTACACCAACTATTACACCCACGAACACCGACACACTAACTATTACACCAACCATCACTAATACATTAACACCCTCTATTACTAACACCATTACACCAACCATCACACCCACTCTCACCTTTACACAAACTATTACACCAACTAACAGCTTTACACCAACTATTACACCAACTGTCACTCACACATCTACACCAACTATTACATCAACTATCACTGCTACACCAACTATTACACCCACGAACACCGATACACTAACTATTACATCAACTATCACTAATACCTTAACACCCACTGTCACTAACACCTTTACGCCCTCTATTACTAACACCATTACACCAACCATCACACCCACTCTCACCTTCACACAAACTATCACTGCCACACCAACTATTACACCCACGAACACATCTACACCAACTATTACATCAACTATCACTGATACACCAACTATTACACCCACGAACACATCTACACCAACTATTACATCAACTATCACTGGTACACCAACTATTACACCCACGAACACAAGTACACTAACTATTACACCAACTATTACACCCACGAACACCGATACACTAACTATTACACCAACTATTACACCCACGAACACCGATACGCTAACTATTACACCAACTATTACACACACGAACACCGATACGCTAACTATTACATCAACCATCACTAATACCTTAACACCCACTGCCACTAACACCTTTACACCAACTATTACACTCACCAACACATCTACACCAACCATAACTGACACCTTTACACAGACCGTCACACCCACTGTCACTAACACCTTTACACCAACTATTACACTCACCAATACATCTACACCCACTGTCACTAACACCTTTACACAGACCATCACACCCACTGTCACTAACACCTTTACACCAACTATTACACTCACCAACACATCTACACCAACTATTACAGAGACCATAACATCTACGATTACCGAAACTATCACACCTACTATTACAGAGACACCTACAATTACTGTGACCATTACTGATACCACTACACCAACTATTACACCCACGAACACCGATACGCTAACTATTACACCCACTGTCACTAACACCTTTACACCAACTATTACACTCACCAACACATCTACACCAACCATAACTGACACCTTTACACAGACCGTCACACCCACT